>Ga0213868_10001069_pt1 | contig 26482 bp, 33 predicted proteins | sample PICome_9_FD_160087 | JGI IMG/M metagenome (GOLD analysis project Ga0213868, IMG submission 160087) | Coastal seawater microbial communities near Pivers Island, North Carolina, United States - PICO127 | ecosystem: Environmental > Aquatic > Marine > Coastal | place: USA: North Carolina... | reverse complement strand
CACCAGTTGTAGCTACAACTGGTGGTGGCTTATGTATACTTTACTTGAATCCTCCTGTGCAAACAGTAACGATAATTAAGTAGTACTCAAGTCATTTATTGGCTTCATAAATGCATCCACAAGCATAGCTTGGTTCATATAAACAAAATATAGATATAAGAATAAGGATATAACCCCAAAGATTCTCTTGTCCATGATTTTATCTAATCTACTAAATACACCAAGACACTGTCCGAAAGTATAAGCAAAATAACCAATAGCTCCAAAAAATAAAAATCCTACTAAACCTAAAATGAACATATTTATACAGTAACTAGTTTCTTATTCTAAAACAATAGTTATATTCCTCTCTGTAATGCAGTCCTCCTCATCACTAGACATTAAGTTCATCAGTGAGCCCAGTGGTGTTACAGCATCTACAGCTCTATCAAAAATATAACCTATCCCAGAATTTATTATAAAATTATTTGCTGATGTATTTCTCTGCTCTCCTATGACTCCGTACTCACCTGTTAGCTGACCAGACTTACAAACAATATTTATAGATGAGCACTGAGTAACAAACATAAAGTTTTTCGGAGCAATAACATCTAGTTTAGATGAGGATGAATATAGATTACACACAGCATCTATCGGATTTTGCTTTGAGTCTACAGTTAATAGATTAATTTTGATTTCTTTATCAGCAGGCTGTAAAGTCGCACATGATTGCATAAAAGCTGAAAATAGGATAACTATTGTAATATATCTCAACTATGAAACCCTATCTATAATATGAAAGATCAATGAATTAAAAATATTTCTCTTATCTTTAAACATAGTTGAGTGTGAGGTCGCAGAAACTGCTAAATCATTACAATATTCCTTCACTGTATCAGCGGATTTAAATTTCATAATATTTCCTTTATTTTTTTTCATATCCTTTTGAACACTTTTACCTAATAACTTTTTTTCTCCAGTAAAATCTAAAAGATCATCAGTTGCTTGGAATATAAGACCAAAGTTTTTACCATATGTTCTTAGATCATTCATTTTTTTTACTGATTTACTGTTAGTAAATAATAAGGGTGCAACCATACAAAATTCAAAAAGCTTAGCTGTTTTTAATTCATGCATCATGATTATTTCTTTTTCACTAACACGTTTACTCTTTTCATATAACAAATCATAAGATTGACCACCAGCTAAACCCTTATACCCTGATATAATAGCTAGCTCTTGAATAATATTTGACCTCACAAGTGCACTAGGATGCATTTTTTTATTTGAGAGTATTTCAAACGAAAGCGTAAGTAAACTATTGCCTGCTAATATAGCTGTAGCCTCTCCATATTTTTTATGTGTTGTTGGTTTTCCTCTTCTCAAGTCATCATTATCCATCCCAGGCAAGTCATCGTGTATTAGTGAATATGCATGAATCATCTCAGTTGCTAAGGCTAATTTCATATAATCGTGTTTTTTAATTTTTAGAGTCTTTGATATCTCTATTATTAAAAAAGGTCTAATCCTCTTCCCGCCGTTCACAAGCCCATATTGCATGGCTTTCCAAAGATCTGTTCTCTCTTTTTTAAAGCATAAGTACTTTTTAGCGTAAAGGTTAAATTCATTAGCAGTTGATTTTATCTTTTTATCGAGCATTATTATTATATAAGTTGTACATGAAGAATTTTAACATAGTTTTAACTGCTAATTTTTTTAAATTACGATATGATTAGAATAGATTTGATCATAATAAATTATAGATAATCTATTTAAAGAGTTTTGTCACAGCCATGAAAAACCTCAAGCTATTACTGATTGTTATATTCTTTATTATAATTGTTTCTTTGCTATTCTCGGAATTTAGAAATTATATTGTTGCTACACTTAATGAAAACCTATTATTCATAGAGACATATAGACAAACAAACCACTATAAAGTGGAGTTAATTTTTTTTACCTCCTATATCATACTGACATCTCTTTCTCTGCCAGTTGCTTTAGTGCTTGGTTTGCTTGCTGGGATGATTTTTGACAACATAATTGCAATAATTCTTATATCCTTTGCTTCTTCAATAGGAGCGACTTTTGCTTTTCTAATATCTAGATACTTTTTCAGAGATTTTATTGAAAACAGGTATAGCCGCCAATATCAAATTATTAATGATGGCATAAGAAAAAATAGTGGTTATTATATTTTTGCATTACGCATGTGTGTGGTGTTTCCATTTTTTTTAGTTAATCTTGTGATGGGGCTGACAACTGTTAAAACGATACAGTATTACATCGTAAGCCAAATAGGAATGTTGCCGGGTACTATTATTATAGTCTCTTTGGGAGACAAACTTATTGGCACATTAACATCAGATATTTCCATAGATCTACACTTGGTTATATTATTGACTGCCTTTGGGCTCTTGCCTTTATTATCAAGATTATTTTTTAGAAAATTTTTAGATTAATAATAAAGGTAATAATATTTGAAGATAGTATAATAAATGTTTACTACGTAACGACAATATCTAGAAAAAATGAGAATTATATTAAATAAAGATGTTCAAATCATTCCTGATAGCATATCAATTGATGGTCTGCTTGAGCATCTAAATATTGAAATCAAATATATTGCTATTGAAGTTAATCAGAAAATAGTACCAAAATCTGAATATGATACATTCAACTTAAAAGAGAATGATAATGTTGAAATTATCAATGCTGTAGGAGGTGGATAAGGTGTCCAAATTAATTATTAATGACAAATCATATAATTCGAGGCTAATCGTCGGCACTGGAAAATATAAAGACCTCACGGAAACCAAACAGGCAATATTAAATAGCGGAGCAGAAATGGTAACTGTTGCAATAAGAAGAATGAATATTGGGCAAGACAAAAGTTTACCCAATTTGCTAGATTATTTAGATCCAAAGATTTTTACAATTCTACCAAATACTGCGGGTTGTTATAATGCAAAAGATGCTGTGAGAACTTGTCAATTAGCAGCTGAGATATTAGAAGGAGAAAAACTTGTTAAGCTTGAAGTCTTAGGAGATGATAAAACCCTTTATCCCAATGTAACAGAAACTTTAAAAGCTGCAGAACAATTAGTCAAAGATGATTTTAAAATAATGGTTTATACGACTGATGATCATATAATAGCTAAAGAATTAGAAAATATAGGATGCATCTCAATAATGCCGTTGGCGTCACCTATTGGTAGTGGTCTTGGAATTCAAAATGAATATAACTTACTAACAATAAAAGAAAATTCTACAGTGCCAATCATAGTTGATGCTGGGGTTGGGACTGCATCAGATGCCTCTAAAGTTATGGAGCTTGGTTGCGATGGAGTTTTAATGAATACCGCTATAGCATGTGCTAAAGATCCACTATTGATGGCTACAGCTATGAAAAAAGCTGTTGAGTCAGGTTATGATGCCTACCATGCTGGAAGAATTCCAAAAAAATTTCATGCTAGCGCTTCCTCTCCAAAGGAAGGAAATGTCTGTGACTAAAAATAATTCCGAAAAACCTAAATTTTACAATAGTCATAGATCAAGACAATTATCCAAAAAAGAATCTAATGAGCCTATTAATGATCAGAAAACTTTTGTAAAAAATATAACCAATAGTGAAAAAAATATACTCGAGATTGGCTTTGGTACTGGATCATCTGTGATGGATCTACAAAAAAACTTCAAAGGTAATTACTTCTGTATTGAATCATATACCTTAGGTATAAAAAATATAAATAAATATATAAAAGAAAATGATGTTGATAATATACATGTTTACCAAGGTGATGCTATTGAAATAATAGAAGAGTATTTTGATGATAAATCACTAGATGAGATATTAATTTTTTTCCCAGACCCATGGCCAAAATATAAACATAGAAAAAGGAGGATTTTAAATAATTTTTCTATAAGGTTATTTTTTGAAAAACTAAGGGTAGGTGGTTTAATACATTTTGCAACTGACCATATAAATTATGCTTACAGTGCAAAAGAGATGATATCTAACCATACCGGTAGAAGTTTGTCTTTTGGAAACAGACGAGTCAGACCAATTACTAATTATGAAAAGCGTGGTAAAAAAAGAAAAAATTTTATATTTGATATAATTGTAAGAAAATAGATTATTCTACTTGAGCAGGATATTTTTTAGCGAAGAGCATGTGTAGAATAAAACCAAATATTATGCCTGTCCATATATGAGTTTTAACTCCTTCGAATAATTCAATTGATAACATAGGGAAGATAAGTGTACTAAAAAATGTTAACCATGCAATTGAACCAAGACCTATGTTTTCTCTATATAGTTTATTTAATTCTTTGACTTTAATTAGTGGTATGACAGCAAAAATTACTATAACGCCCAAAGTTGCTTCAGGGAGATTATGTAACAATGGTGTGGCAAATAATAGCGTTGCACCAACTACTATCATAGTTACTATAGATGATAGTCCACTGTATGCTCCACTAGATTCATTGACAGCAGACCTAGAAAAAGAACCTGACACAGGTATACTTCCGCTGATACTGGATGTAATATTGGATAGTCCTTGTCCAAATAACTCTTGGTTAGAGTCTACAGGCGTAGGATTCTTATAAAGTTCAACGCCGTTCTGATCTTTTGGTGGTTTCTTTACATATAGCTGTTTTGCGATTGCAATAGCCTCCATAAATCCTACGAAGGCGATAATTACTGTATGAATAATTAACATTGGGATTGAGCCTGTAAAAACCTGTAGAGACGGCAATGTCATTTCGGGAATCCCAGACGGTATAAAACCAACAATTGGTCCATTATAAGAATAATTTGATGCAAAGAGTATTGAAAACAAAACAGCAAAGAAAACAGCAAGGTTACTAAAAGTCATAAATTTTGTAAATTTATATTTAATGATATACATAAGAGACAGAACTATTATTGAAAGAAAGAAAGCTTCAAAGCTGATTGGTGTTTCAGTGAGGAGTTGATTTATGTTTAATAAGTCACTTAAAGATATTTTAGACAACCCAAATACTTTACTCAACTGTGAAGTTGCTATTATTAAAGCAGCTGCAGATGTAAATCCTAGCAAGACATGTTCCGGTATTTTATCAAAAACATTTCCAGCTCTAACTAAAGATAATGCAATTTGAAATACTCCTACAGTCATCGCTAAAATAACAGCATAGGTAATGTACAAAGAAGTGTCACCGAAAGAAAGCGAAGATATGGCCACAGATGTTAATAAACAAACCATAGCAACGGGACCTGTTGCCAAGTACCTAGAAGATCCAAAAAAAGCTGCTACTGCTACTGGCAGCAAGGCTGCATATAATCCATAAACTGGAGGTACATCCGCTAATGTTGCATATGCCATAGATTGCGGAATTATTATCATTGCTATTGTGGTGCCTGCGATGACATCTCTAGTAAGATATTCTCTATTCATTAATGACTCAGGGAGCCAACTGCTAAAATTCAATAGCATTGTTTTAATGTTGATCAAAAAGTTAATGTATTCACCCCTAGTTTTAATTGGTAGATATATGTATAAATAAGCAAATATATACTATCATAATATTTAGACACTGTCTTGGGGGGGTTATATTGAAGTATAAGATTTTAGGTGACACTGGTTTAAAAGTTAGTGCTATTTGTTTGGGTACGATGACATTTGGAGAGCAAAATACTGAAAAAGAAGCTCATGAGCAGCTATCTTTTGCTTTAGAGAATGGTATTAATTTTATAGATACAGCAGAGATGTATGCAATACCACCAAAAAAAGAAACTCAAGGGCTTACAGAAAAGTATATCGGTAGCTGGATAAAAAAACATAATAACAGGGACTCTTATTTCTTAGCTACTAAAATCGCTGGACCAGGGATGGAGTATGTGAGAGGCGGGTCTAGGCTTAGCAAAGATCATGTTACAAAAGCAATAGATGATTCTCTAAAAAGATTAAATACTGATTACATAGATTTGTATCAAACACACTGGCCGGAGAGAGACACGAACTATTTTGGCCGATTAGGATATACTTGCTCTGATAATTTCGGTGTCACAATTGAAGAAACTTTGACTGCTCTTGATGATGCAGTTAAGTCAGGGAAAATAAGATATGTAGGCATATCCAATGAAACACCATGGGGGGTTCAAGAGTATCTAAGAGTATCCAACAACAAATCTTTAGCAAGAGTGCAATCTATACAAAATCCATATGGATTATTAAATAGAATTTATGAGGTAGGTTTATCTGAAATATCTTACAGAGAAAATATCGGGTTATTGGCATACTCACCTTTGGGTTTTGGAATGTTAACAGGTAAATACATCGATAATATTCCTAAAGATTCGAGGTTGGGTTTATATGGTGAATGGTTCACAAGATATAATAATGAGAAATGCATAACTGCAACAAAAAAATATTTAGCTGTTGCAAAAAAATATGACCTATCTTTAACTCAGCTGGCTTTAGCTTTTGTCAACACTAGACCGTTTTTGACAAGCAACATTATTGGAGCGACAACAATATCTCAATTAAGAGAAAACATTGAAAGCATAGATATTGATCTCAGCGATGAGATAATAGATGAAATTAATAATATACATAATGATATACCAAACCCTGCGCCATAAAATATTACTTTGATATTACAAATTCTACAGCTTCATATAGATCATTAAATATAGGAATATCGTATTTATTATTTTTTTGTATCTCTCTGCCATTGCCGGTGAGAACCCCTAAAGCTTTACAATTGACAGCACGAGCTGCTTCAATGTCACGAGGCGAATCTCCGATAGCATAACAAGATGTCAAATTAATATTCATTCTATCAGCTATATCAATATACATTCCCGGTTGAGGTTTTCTGTTAAAACTATCAGAAGATGACAATGATGGACAATATAATAAGGCAGATATTGCTCCGCCAGACTTCTCAATAAGGGATATCATTTTTAAGTTTATTTGGATGAAGTTTGATGGCGAAATAAGATCTTGATTTATCCCTGACTGATTAGAGATTATTATGATACTAAAGTCATTATCTGTAAGTAGTTTTATAGCTGAAAGACTCCTAGGTAACGGACTGAATTCATTAGGTGTTTTAATGTAATCTGGACTATCCTTATTGATAACTCCATCTCTATCTAGAATAATATATTTTTGCTTTATCACGATAATAAAAAGTTTCTAAAATAATCAGCTACTTTAGATAATTCGAGTTTCTCCTGTTTCATTGTATCTCTATCTCTAATTGTAACAATGTCCTTCTCTAGAGTATCAAAATCAATTGTGATACATATTGGCGTCCCAATCTCATCATGCTTGCGATAGTTTTTGCCAATATTACCAGTATTTTCTACAACTACTCTACCAAGCCTCAAGCCTTGTAAAATATTTTTTAAAGAAGTAGCTTTATTTACAAGATCTTCATTGTTTTTTTTCAGAGGTATTACGGCTGCCTTTATAGGAGCTAGATGTGGTTTAAAAGACAAAACAATCCTTTCTTTGCCATCACCAAGTTTTTCAACGTTGAAAGCTTCATTTAATATGGCTAACACTCCACGATCAACACCTGCTGAAGGTTCAATGACATACGGAACAATAAGCTTTTTATTTTCTATATCCTGTATGGCTAATTTAGTATTAGAAGCATTATTTTTAAGAGTGTTAGAGGTTAACCCTAGATCGTCTTGATTTTTACTATGAGAACCTAAATCGAAATCTGTTCTATTAGCTATTCCTTCTAACTCTTCAAGCCCATGAGGGAATTCATACATAATATCAACTGTTGATTTAGAATAATGTGCCAAATCATCACCAGTTACGTTTAATAATTTAATCTTATTAGCTTTTATTCCTTGATCTGTCCACCACTTTAAACGGCTATCTACCCATTTTTTGTGCCAATCATCATCTGTACCTGGTAATACAAAAAACTCTAATTCCATTTGTTCAAATTCTCTCACTCTAAAAATAAAATTACGGGGCGTGATTTCATTTCTAAAAGCTTTTCCAATCTGCGCTATGCCAAAAGGTAAGGATCTAGATGTTGAATCGATAACATTTTTAAAATTTGTAAAAATTTGTTGAGCAGTTTCAGGTCTCAAGTATGCAAAATTACTACCATCATCTACAGGGCCTACTGTTGTCTTGAACATTAAGTTAAAAGGTCTTGGGTCTGTAAGATCCGCTGATCCACATGATGGGCAAGAGGAGTCAGTAATTTGATCTAATCTCCACCTTGATTTACATTTTTTACAATCTACCAGTGGATCAGTAAAAGTATCTTCATGGCCAGAAAAACGTAATACATCAGGATGAGTCAGTATAGATGCATCTAAACCTTCAACATCATCTCTGTCATATACCATGGATGACCACCATGATTGCTTGAGATTATTTTTTAGTTCAACACCAAGGGGACCGTAATCATATAACCCCTGAAGACCTCCATAAATTTCATTGGATTGAAAAATAAATCCTCTTCTCTTACAAAGAGCGACAAGTTCGTCCATATTTTGTGCGGCCAATAGAGATACCTTTAAGATAATTTTTATTTCATATTATAGTGTAATTTTTAATGATTTAGACTTTTTTTATCTAATATTAAAGAATACTATAATCATCAACTATCATTCTATGCACTATTATGACACATATAGTTCTTTAACAGTGCACTTGAATGATCTATAATAGTGCATATATGTATAAACTATAATTGATATGCACTAAATCATTACAAATTTTAATAATATGTGTTGGCATGATACATGCAGTTATATTAGTACACAAATAACGTAGAGGAGTAAACAAATGAGTGTCGAGGATGTACTAAAAATAGTAAAGGAGAAAGAGGTTAAATTTATTGACTATCGCTTTACTAATACCAACGGTAAAGAACAGCATGTGACTGTTACTGCTAATGAAGATGGAATCAAAACTGATTTTGCTGAAGGCAAAATGTTTGATGGGTCATCTATAGCTGGATGGAAAGATATTAATGAATCAGACATGATTCTAATGCCTGACCCAAGCACAGCAATAATGGATCCATTTTTTGATGAACCAACTTTGATAGTATCGTGTGATGTTATTGAACCAGCAGATGGTAAACCATACGAAAAAGATCCGCGATCAATTGCTAAAAAAGCTGAAGCGTATCTAAAAGAAACAGGAATAGCTGATCAAGCATTCTTTGGCCCAGAAAATGAATTTTTTATCTTTGACGATGTAAAATTTGAAGATAAGTTAGGAAGTTCATTCTTTTCTGTAGATTCTACAGAAGCTTGTTATAACAGTGGTAAATCTTATGAAGAAGGTAATATGGGACATAGACCACTTGTTAAAGGTGGTTACTTTCCTGTCCCGCCAGTTGATGCACTACAAGATTGCAGATCTGCAATGGTAACAACTTGTCAAGAAATGGGAGTACCGTGTGAAGTACATCATCATGAGGTTGCAACAGCAGGACAATGTGAGATTGGAACTGTCTTTAATACACTAGTCTCTAAAGCAGACGAAGTACAAAAGTATAAATATGCAGTAATGAATGTTGCACATGCATATGGGAAAACAGCCACATTTATGCCAAAACCTTTAGTTGGAGACAATGGGACTGGCATGCATGTTCATATGTCTCTATCAAAAGATGGGAAAAATATATTTGCAGGAGACAAATATGGAAATATGTCAGATGAGGCACTGAATTATATTGGCGGGATAATAAAACATGCTAGAGCATTAAATGCTTTTACAAATGCTTCAACTAATAGCTATAAAAGGTTAATACCTGGTTTTGAGGCACCTGTGATCTTGACTTATTCAGCTCGTAATAGGTCAGCTGCTATCAGAATTCCTTATGTTATGAGCGATAAAGCTAGACGTATAGAAGTAAGATTTCCTGATTCTACAGCAAACCCATATCTAGCATTTAGTGCTCTAATGATGGCTGGTCTTGATGGGATCAAAAATAAGATCAACCCCGGTGAAGCTATGGACCAAGACTTATTTGAACTGACAACTGAGGAAGAAAAAATGCTTCCAACTGTTGCCCCTGGTTTAGATGTAGCTCTCGAGGCATTAGATAAAGATAGGGACTTTTTAAAAGCTGGTGGCGTATTCACCGATAAGATGATTAATTCTTATATTGCACTTAAATACGAAGAAGTACAACGTCTCAGACAATCAACACATCCTTGTGAGTTTGAAATGTACTATAGCTTATAACATAGTAACTGCCCTCTGCAAGGAGGGCAGTAAATAAAGTATCATGAGTATAAATATACATAAAAAAAATATTAAAGAAATAAACGTTAATTATGACGTATTAGAAAATTTGCGAACTGCGATTTTAATATTTGATGTGAATTTTAACTATATTTATACGAACACGTCAGCGATTGACTTACTTGGGTCATCTTCGACCATGAAAGATATAGAAAAGCTTCAATGCAAGAATGTTAGCCTTACAACTTATTTAAAAAAAGTAAGAGATAATTTTCAATCAGTTGTGTTGAGAGACCTTAAGTTTAAGAATTTTGATCGCTTGGAAAGAATGGTTGACTGCAATATATCAAGCTATAATTCTGGAAACAATCAATATATTTTGATGGAGATGAATGAAACTGGGAGGCTATATGATATATCGCTCGATCAGAACTTAATAGATCAGCAGAAAGCTACGAGAGAAATGGTTAAAGGCCTATCTCATGAAATTAAGAATCCGCTGGGTGGCATAATGGGGGCAGCCCAGTTGTTAGACAAAACTCTTACAGATGACTCTCAAGGAAAATTTACTAAAATAATTAAGAAAGAATCTGAAAGATTACTAAAATTAATTAATGCGATGGCATCTCCTATCCCTAAGTCTGATAAAGAAATGATAAACATTCATGAAGTCACCGAACATGTGATAGAACTATTTAAATATGATGCTGATAATGTAAATGTAAATTTCATCAAAGACTATGATCCAAGTATACCTCAGCTAACTCTTGATAGACATCAAATTATCCAATCACTAATCAATATACTCAGAAATGCGATCCAAGCAATTAATAAGAATGGCAAAATTGTCATAAAAACAAGACCGATATTTAAATATACAATTGGTGATATAAAACATGACCTTGTTGTTAAAATTGATGTTATTGATAATGGAATCGGAATACCTGAAGAGAAACTGAAAGAGATATTTTATCCTATGGTAACCACAAAGAATGAAGGAATGGGTTTAGGTCTAACTATTGCTCAATCAATAATTATTGAAAACAAAGGGATAATTGAATGCAAGAGCAAAAATAAAGAAACCATATTTTCGATTATTCTTCCATGGAGCGACAATGAATAAATATAAACTTTGGGTTGTTGATGATGAAGAAAGCATTAGAACCATCTGTAGAAGTGCATTGGAAGATGATTTTATAATTGAAACTTTTCCAAATGGATCAGAAGCCCTTCTAGCATTAAATTCTGAAAAACCTGATCTTATTATTACTGATATTAAAATGCCTGGCGTATCAGGCTTAGAGTTATTACAAAAAGTATCTGAAAGATATCCTGGGTTACCTACAATTGTAATTACAGCACACTCTGATATTGATAATGCATTGTCGGCTTATAAAGGAGGTGCTTTTGAATATCTTCCAAAACCTTTTGATGTTGATACTATTAAAGCATTAGCCATGAAAGCAGTGAAGAATGCTGAAAATATCGAAGGTGTTTTAGAAGACTCTACAATCAAAAAATCATCAAATATCGTAGGTCAGGCAGTATCCTTGCAAAATGTTTTCAGGGCAATAGGAAAAATATCAAATTCAGATATTACGGTCTTAATAAGAGGAGAGTCTGGCACAGGTAAAGAGTTAATAGCTCAAGCTGTTCATGACAATAGTCTAAGGAAAGACAAACCATTTATAGCAATTAACGTAGCAGCTATACCACATGAACTATTAGAGTCAGAACTTTTTGGTCATGAAAAGGGCGCCTTTACTGGAGCACAAGCACAACGGATAGGAAGATTTGAACAGGCTCTTGGTGGGACTTTGTTTTTAGACGAAATAGGCGATATGCATCCTGAACTTCAAACTCGGCTATTGAGGGTTTTGTCTAGTCAAGAGTTCTATAGAGTTGGTGGTCACAAACCTATTAAGTCAGATGTTAGAATAATCGCTGCAACGAATCAATCAATAGAAGAATTAATAAAGACATCAAAGTTCAGAGAGGATCTATATCATAGATTGAATGTTTTTAAACTTGAATTACCGCCCTTAAGAAAGAGGAAAGAAGATATACCTTCTCTTATTTCACACTTTTTAAAAACTGCTGCCATTGAATTGAATACGGAACATAAAACGATTAACAAAAAAACTATGGCTTTTTTAGAGGCCTTTGATTGGCCCGGTAATATAAGACAGCTTGAAAATACTTGTAGATATCTAACAGTCATGTCAGCGTCATCAATTATAAGCATGGATGACTTACCTCAGGACATATTTAGTCATAAAGGTCTTTATGAAAATCAAAAATCACATGATTTAAACTGGCAAGCTAGCCTAGAAGATTTTATAAGATCAGAAATTGGATCAGATAAGAATATTCTCAAAAAGGTAAATAGTGAAATCGAGAAGATATTAATAGATGAGTCCCTAAGAGCATCTAATGGAATAAAACTTGAAGCTGCTAAGTTACTTGGCTGGGGCAGAAATACTCTAGCACGTAAAGCCAAAAACACTTAATTATATAAGCCTTCTAAAATTCTTCTAGGCTCTATATGATTGTATAATATATCATAAGCAGACTTAATGATTTTGCTTTCACCATAGATTACTTTATTTTTAGATAATGTCTCAGTTGACAAATATCCTTCAACTGTGCCGATTTTCGAAAGAAGCTTTTTAATGTTACAGTCCCTAGACAACTTCAACCCTAGTTGACGATTTCTTGAAGTGTTATAGAAACATGTAAGTTCAAGATCACCCAGACATGCTGGGCTATTAAGTGTTTTTTTCATTTCACTATCTGAGACCTCATAACCACGACTGTTAGCCATGATTAACTTAGAGATTCTATATACCTCCTGTTGTGAAATTGAAATCAATTCATGCACATATTCATCCGGAAACTCGTTTACTGTTAATGAACCAGCTAGTATTGCAGAAATATTTTTTAGGACTCCTGAAACTTCAACCCCTATAAAATCATGAGTTTGTAGAAGTGTAAAATAATCTGTATTCATAGCATTAATCAATACTTCGGTTAAGTGATCATCAGTAGACGCTATGCTAACTTTAATATTTTTTTTATTAACTAAATCTATTGCAAAACTAGGTCCTGAAATAATGCATTTATCTATCTTATCTGGAAGCAGATCATCTAGAATCTGGTGAAAAAAAGAGCCTGATGTATGATCTAAACCTTTTGTTAACCACGTTAGTGATTGTGTTTTTTTGAAATAATCAATATTGTCTGTGATAATATCTAGAAACCCAGAACTTGATGTGGCTATGATATTAATAATATTAATATCATTGCTGATTTCACTAACCTTATTAAGATTAAAAAAAGATATATTCTTGCCAAATTTAATATCTAGATTTTTATGAATTTTATTGGCCTTGTATGAATCGACTTTATCAATATCTCTCAAATATATTTCTACTAAGTTATTTTGTATGGACAGATGATTGGCTACAGCTAATCCCCACTCACCAGCTCCAAATATTCTAAACAAAGCCATTTATTGTTTTGTTTTTTTTGAGAGCTCTTGTTGATAAAGAGCATTAAAATCAATAGGCGCAATAAATATAGGAGGGAATCCGGCTTTTTGAATTAGAGATGAAATGGTTTCTCTTGCATATGGGAAAAGGACCTCGGGGCATCTGATATTTAAAAATCCATCTTTTAATTCATCATCTGCACCATCAATTATAAATAGTCCCGCTTGTTTGAGCTCAACCATATAAATAACAGTATTATCAGTTTCAGCTTTTACGGTTATTTCCAAAGTTATATCATAAGATGTTTCATTTATTTCTGTAATAGTTGTATTTAGATTGAATGCCACCTTAGGTGTCGATTTAATATTATCAAATATTGAAGGTGATTCAGGTGATTCTAATGATAAATCCTTCGTAAATATTCTTTTAACAAAAAATTTAATTTCTTTTGCTTCCATTTTATTTTTCTCCTGATAAAGGCATGTTATTTTCAACCCAAGAATTTATTCCGCCTTCTAAGTAAAAAACTTCTTGTACGCCTTTACTAATGAAGGCCGTTGCGGCCTTTTGGGCATCTGAATCTGATGCTGCATAGGTCACTAAAGTAATCTCATTCTTGATCTTGTATGATTCAATGTCATCAAATGTGATATTTTTTGCTGATACAATATGACCCTTTGAATATTCACCATTATCTCTTAAATCAAATAAAACAACCTTTGTGCTGTTTAGTAGCTGTGTAAGCTTATCATGATTAATTGGCTTTACTTTTCCAAAAAGCTGCTTTGATTCTAAACTTATTATTAAGAATAACAATATTACTAGGGCTATAAATAAAATTATATTGTCTGCAATAAATTCTAGCAATTTTCTACTCTTTTTATTTTGGGTGCGAACAGAATACTTCGCGCATCATTTCAATTAATTTTAATGTTTTAATATCACTTACCTTATAGAATACTTTATTGGCTGATTTCCTTGCAGATAAAATTCCCTTATCTCTAAGTATTGCCAGGTGCTGAGATATATTACTTTGCGAAGTGCCTACATTATCAACGATATCTTGTACGCTAAATTCATCTTCTCCTAATTTACACAAAATCATTAAGCGTAACGGATGAGACATTGCCTTCAAGGATCTTGAAGCCGTCTCTACATCATCCTGAACTTGTTGATCTAAATGAGCGAGGTTATCATTAATATTATTTTCTAGATTTTCAGTGTCCATATTTGGTATTTATATTTATTAATATATACCTATATTAGACAAAACTAATAAGATAATAAAGGAATATAATGGTATTATTATCTTAAAATAAATATTTTATGAGCAATTATATAAAAAAAGTCCAATTCAGCCTAATTATCATATTATTGATAAGTAATATTGGCCTGCCAAATAATAATTTACATGCTTCAGAGAGAGTTCCTGCTGAAAATATTGAACAGTTTGTGGATGTTTTTAATAGAATTAAAGAGCAATATGTAGATGATGTGGATGATGAAATACTCTTTAAAGCTGCAATTAAAGGGATGGTTTCTGGACTAGATCCCCATTCATCTTTTCTTAGTAATGATGACTTCAATGAGCTTAAAATTGGGACAACTGGTAAGTTTGGAGGATTAGGCATAGAAATAACTACAGAAGATAGTTTTGTAAAAGTTATCTCCCCTATTGATGATACCCCTGCTCAAAAAGCTGGCATTGAAGCTGGAGACTTAATCATAAAAGTCGATGACAAATCCCTAAAAGATATGGATATAGGCGAGGCCGTTAAACTCATGAGGGGTGAACCGGGTACAAATGTTCAAGTAACAATTCTAAGAAAAAAAGTTAGTGCACCTATAGTTATTGACCTTGTAAGACAAATCATTGTATCAAAAGGAATCAAGACAAAAATATTTGATGAGAATATTGCGTATCTTAGGCTTTCTAGCTTTCAATCAAATTCTACGAATGATTTAAAAAGCGCACTTTATACACTTAAAAAAAGTACTGATAAAGAGCTTGCGGCTATTATCTTAGATCTGAGAAATAACCCTGGAGGTGTTCTTGGATCAGCTGTGGGAATTACAGACTTGTTTTTAAAAGAGGGAAAGATTGTTTATACAAAAGGGAGAACTCTTAATTCCAAACTAGAATATAAGGCTACAGCTCAAGATATTTCTAGTGGTTTGCCATTAATAGTAATGATAAATGAAGGTTCTGCTTCTGCGTCAGAAATTGTAGCTGGTGCATTACAAGATCATAAACGAGCTAAAATTGTTGGAACTAAATCTTATGGAAAAGCATCTGTTCAAACCATCCAGGAGTTATCTGATGGTTCTGCTTTAAAATTAACCACTGCTAGATACTATACGCCATTTGGCAGAGACATTCATACTCAGGGCATAGAACCAGATATAAAAATAGAGAGGGAGAATGACAAAGATGTAAAACTCCCAGAGCCATACAATAAAGACAATCAATTATTCGAGGCTATCAAAATAGCCACTAGTATGAAAGCTGCTACACTATAGATTTTACTTGCTCATGTTTAAAACTACTAAGCTAATATGGATATTACTGGTAACTATTTTTATATCAGGGTGCACAAGTAACAAAATAAATCCATGTGATAGTTCGTCAAAAATTTATAAGACAATAAATACCGAGTCTAATCAACAAATATGTTTTGAATCAGTAGACAGTTATGACTTAAATTATAGTGGCAAGCCAAATATAATTATATATGGAAACTTAAGTTTCCCAAAAATCAAAAAAGATAAATATGATGCAGTGATTTTGTCACATGGTTCTGGTGGTGTTAGAAAATATCATAAAGCGTATGTTGAATTACTCAATAAAAATGGTTATGTCGTATTTCAACTAGATCATTATAAAGCAAGAAATATAAGATATGATAAAACATTTTCAAAAGTGTCAGGCATAACATTTATGAATGACTCATATAAAGCATTAAAGTTAATTAAGAGCCACCCTAAAATAAACAAAGTATCATATATTGGTTGGTCACAAGGTGGTGTTGGACCTATACTGTCCCACTTTAAAAGGGTCACTGACTTAATTGATGATGGTAGATATATTTTTGATTCAAGTGTTGCTATATACCCTTATTGTGGGTTTACATTCGATAAGGACTCTGTGTTAAATAACCCATTATTGATGTTAACGGGTCGTGATGATGATTTGACACCAGAAAGAGCTTGTATCAACATATATGAAAAATTCAATCGAGATGATAATAATATCAACCTCATTTCACTAGAGGGAGCAAGACATGGGTATGATAACCCTTTTCTGTTTTTTGGTTTTGAATTTGAAAACTACCCAAGTCTACATATAATTAATGATGACTGTACACTGACAGTTTCAAACAGAGGCGAGATCATGTCTTTATCGAATCAAAAAATTACAGGGCCAAAAGAATCAGCCGCAAAACTATCAGAGTGTTCAACAAATGGTGTATATGTAAAATACAGTCCGCGTGCTACTGAGATTACGTTTGAAGAAATAATTAAGTTTCTGAAAAAAATCTAAACACTGAAATCTTTAAGCATTTTCTGAATTTCTATGCTGTGTATCTCTTCCGTTTTTATCATTTCTCTACCATACTCTTCTAAATATATACTTTCTCCATCAACCTCATTCACAAGGTCCTTATACAATGAAACTGCATTTTTTTCATGCGCTGCACTCTCATTAAGGAGCTCGATAGAATTATGTTTGTTTGATTCTTCAATGATCGAAATTTCCAAAGATGGGTGTCCGCCCAGACCAGTGACAAGTTCACCAGCTTGTTGAGCATGTAGCAAAGATTCAGTTGCTTGTTCTTTAAAAAATTGTGTTAGGCTCAAACGATCTCTTCCGGTAACCATTAATGCGTAGTGGGTGTATCTCACCACACCAGAGAGCTCATATTTCATGATTTCATTTAATATATCTATGATTTTATCTTTATTTTTTATTGTCATAGTTCATGATAACAACATCTATTTAAATAGTAAATTTATCTAATAAATAATATAATATGATAATGATAATTATTCTTAGGGGCTTTTGAAAAATGTTTAAATTTTTAATATTTGTATTTATTTTAGTTTTTGCTCTGCCTCAGTTTGCTAAGACAGATACTGTCTCTAGACCAAACGCAAATAATAAAATGAATATCTCAAAAAAAACATTAGATGAAAAAGAAAATTCTTTTGTTAGTCGATTACTGAAAGGAGACTTTGATTATGGTTTTTCAGAAGGCGGCAATGAAGATATAATTAAGCAAATTAGGATGCTATCAAATTTAAAAGATGAGGGAATTTTGACAGAAATTGAATTTAATGACAAAAAAAAGTTATTACTAGATAAGTTGAAATAAATTAATGAAAAATGAATTAGAAAATCTACTTAAAAAAAACATAAGGGTGATACCTGATTTTCCGAAAAAAGGTATTATGTTTCAAGATATATTTTCATTAATTGGGAAACCACATTTACTAAAAAAGATTGTAGATGAAATTAGTAAAATAGTTAAAAAAGAAAAAATAACAAAGATTGTTGGAATAGATGCTAGAGGATTTATTTTTGGATCTATTGTATCTAATAAGAATAAAATTCCATTTATACCTATTAGAAAAAAAGGGAAGCTCCCTGGCCCTGTGTATAAAAAGAAATATAAGCTGGAATATGGTTTTGACCAAGTAGAACTACAAAAAAATAGTATTTTAAAAAGGGATAAGATTTTAATAGTTGATGATTTGATTGCAACTGGTGGTACGGCTATTGCCGCAGCTAAATTAGTTGAAAACATGTCATTAAAAGGGATCAGCTTCATGTTTGTTATTGATCTTTATAATTTGAATGGAGCGAGTATCCTTGAAAATAAAGGGTATAAAGTTTTTAGTATTATGAAAGCAGAAGGTTAAAATTGAAAAAAAAACTAGGCATAATTGGAGGAAGTGGTTTATATGAAATTGATGGATCTTCTGAATCAACGTGGGAAACTATCAACACACCATGGGGTAATCCTTCTGATCAAATATTAAATCTCAAGTTTAATGATCAAGAGGTATATTTTATGCCAAGACATGGCAGGGGTCATACTGTTTCACCATCTAATATAAATTTTAGGGCTAATATAGATGCTCTTAAACAAAAGGGTGTTACCGATATCATTTCAGTTTCAGCTGTAGGATCTTTAAAAGAAGAATTGCCACCGGGCAAATTTGTTTTAATTGACCAATTTATAGACAGAACTTATGCGCGTACTAATACATTCTTTGATGAAGAGATTGTTGCTCATGTATCTATGGCTCAACCTACTAGCAATGATCTTATAAGACTTTGTGGTTCAGCACTTGATCGCCTTAAAGTTGACTACCAATCAGGAGGCATTTACTTAGCGATGGAAGGTCCGCAGTTTTCGAGCAAAGCTGAATCAAATCTTTATAAGTCATGGGGCGTTGATGTAATTGGTATGACAAATATGCCTGAAGCTAAACTTGCAAAAGAAGCAGAGATTAGATATTGCACTGTTGCAATGGTAACAGATTTTGACTGTTGGCATCCTAGTCATGATCATGTTGACATTGATATGATTATAAAAGTATTACAAGATAATGCTGGGAAAGCTAGAAGCATGATCAAAGATATTATTAATAATTTTGAGTTCATAGTAAACGAGAATGATGACACACATAAATGTCTAGATACTGCAATAATTACAGCGCCAGATAAAATGACAGAAAAAACTAAAAATAAGTTAAAAACAATTGCTGGTAGAGTTTTATTTTCAAAAAATGAGGATTGATAATAAAAGTTATAAAACCATTTGGTTTAATGAAGACAGCTCAGTTGGAATTATAGATCAAACAAAATTACCTCATTCATTAGATATTATATCTTTACATAAACTAGAAGATATAATCACTGCTATTAAAACAATGCAAGTAAGAGGCGCGCCATTGATTGGAGGGGCTGCAGCATTTGGAATAGTTTTAGCAATGAAAGATGATCCATCAGATAAAAATCTAATAGAATCTTCTAAAAGGTTAATTGCCACTAGACCAACAGCTGTTAACCTTAAATCATCAGTAACTCTAATGAATGATAAACTCAATAGTTTACAAAAAAAGGATCGTTACGAAGCGTCTCTAGAGATAGCAAAAAATATTTGTCTTGAAGATGAAGAATGCTGTCGACTAATAGGTTTATATGGAAAAAAGATCATTTCAGAATACATACAAAAAAATGATATAGAAAAGGTAAATATACTTACACATTGTAATGCAGGATGGTTAGCTACTATTGATTGGGGTACAGCCACATCTCCAATTTATCATGCCCTAAAAGATGGTATTAAAATCCATGTTTGGGTTGATGAAACACGTCCAAGAAATCAAGGTGCTTCTCTGACTTCCTATGAGCTAACAAATGAGGGTGTACCAAATACTATAATTTCAGATAATGCTGGCGGACTATTAATGAGACAGGGTGAGGTTGATATGTGCATTACAGGCACAGATAGGGTATTAGCGAACGGTGATGTGATAAATAAGATTGGCACATACTTAAAAGCATTAGCTGCTTTTGATAACAATATTCCATTTTATGTAGCCCTTCCTGGAACCACAATAGATTCTAAAAATGATAAAGTTTCTAAAAATATGATTGAGTATCGATCACCAGATGAACTGACTCACGTCGCGGGTATAGATGACAGTAATGTATTAAAAAGAATAAGAATTTTTCCCAAAGACTGCACTGCCCTGAATCCTGCTTTTGATGTTACACCTGGAAGATTAATAACCAAACTCATAACAGAGAAAGGAATTTTTGAGAGTTCAGCTGAAGGTTTGTCAAATTATCATTCGACTAGTAAAAAGTGAGGCTATCTCATTGATGCAGCAATATTTCCACCATCAACAGTTAAAACTGCTCCTGTTGATTTTTTAGAAACTGCTAGATGGAAAAAAGCCATTGCTACGTCGTACGCTGTTACTTCATTTAATAATAAATTGCCTTTCATATAATCTTTCATAGTTACTTTTCTAGCTTTTGCTCTACTATTAATCATTGAAGTATTAAGTATTCCGCTTTTAATTCTATCAGCATTAACTCCGTTTGATCTTATACCATACTTACCATAATCGAGCGCATACTGCTTACACAATCCAAGTAGTGCAGTTTTAGGTAATCCATATGACCCAAAGTTTAGCCCAGGATTCACTGATTGTTTAGAAATATTAAAAAGCAAACAACCTTTAGATTTTTGTGAAAGAAATATTTTTACAGCCTCAGAAGCACATATTTGGTGAGAGAAAAAATTATCATCAAATGACTTTTTAAGTTCATTATCTGAAACATCAGCTATGGGGCCATCATAAATAGAACCAGCATTAGAAATCAAGATGTCAATGCCCCCAAATCTCTGACATATAATCTTAAAAGCCTTTTGAATACTTGATCTGTTTGTTACATCTGCATGTAAACATAAATCTGGAATTGATGATTGTATTTTCTTAATTTTACTTTCATTATTATCTAGTAAAACTACTTCTGCACCCTGAGCTTTAAACAACTTATAAGTTTCAAACCCTATAGTACCAAGACTTCCAGTTATCACTACTATCTTGCCTTGTAGGGTTTTTTTGCTTTTATTTATCTTAGCTTGTTCTAATGACCAGTACTCAATGTCAAATATATCTTTTTCTTTAATAGTCTTAAAAGTTGATGTTTCTTCCACAGATGTGATGACCCTTGCATTTGTTTCAGCTACGTCTCCTGCTATCAATGCAGCACTATAATTAGTGCCCACACTAAACATCCCAATTCCCGTTACATAAATTACTCTTGGAAATGGGTCTAACATAGTTAATCCCTTGCCTTTGCTATTTTTTTTAAAGTAACTGATATAACTAGTCTTATATTTTTTTAATTCAATATCAGCTTTTTTTGAAAAGCTAGTTAGATCATCTTTTGGGTCAATATCAATAATGAGCGGGTAAGGCTTAATTCTTATAACATGATCCGGCGTGACCGTACCGCGTTTTGAATATTTCTTAACATCTATACCATTCATAAAATATTTAATGTCTTTATTAATTCTATAATTTATAACAAATGAGTCATTTTTCTTTTTATCTGTGAGAAGTCCTCTAAGAACTGGTGCAATATCAGCAGGCCTCAAAGTATTTTTAAAAGGTTTAATTTGTCTGAGCTTTTTGTTTTTCATTTTTCTTATGGCTGATTCAGCAATAGTCACATTTTTTATCATTAGATCATAAGATTCTTTTGCGCTATTACTAAATGTAAAAATCCCATGATTTAATAGGATTAAGCAATTTACATCTGGGTTTTCCTGATAAGTTTCATATACTTTTTTAGCTAACAAAAAACCAGGCATAATATATGGCACATAACCAACATTTTGGTCAAATATTTTTTTACACTGCTTCAAACCATCTGGCCGATTTGTAATATCTAGAATTGCATCAGCATGAGTATGATCAACGAACTTATGTGGCAAAAAAGCATGTAAAAAAGTTTCAACAGAAGGGTTCGGGGACTTAATATTAAGTAAATTTCTTTTTTGAAAATTTACCATATCTTCATCAGACAGCTTTTTTTTATTTATCATGCTCAACAAAGGATCCAGCTTAACAGCTGGCAGACCTTCCGGCTCAATATCGCCCATATCCCAACCACTACCTTTAACACATAGAACTTTATAAGTTTTAGAATCAATGTCTTTTGCTTCAGTTTTTACAGAGCTATTGCCACCGCCATGAAGAACTAGTTTTGGATTTTTGCCTAATAGTTGAGTCGTATATACTCTCAGAGCAAGCGCTTCTGTGTGTCCTCTAGCCGTATATTTTTTTATAAATTTTTCTGATTCATGTTCTGACCAGTTATTTTTCATAGCATGTCCTTCGAAAACTCTACTTTACCTTAAAAGAAGTTATTATAAAAGAGATATGATGCTAGGCCTTTTGTAATTTTGCCCAAAGTTTATTTTTTTGATATGTATGTGCATTACAATCTTTACAACTACCTATCGAATGGTAGTCAAGTTTTAATTGTTTAGATCGATATTCATTTATGATTTCACCTTGCCAGATTTGTTGCAAAGTATGCGATTTAACATCTCCTACTTGCTCGCTCAACTCATGATCTAAACAACAAAGTCCAACTCTACCGTCTGCTCCAATTACCATCTCTTCCCAAGGATGTGTGCAAGCAAAATCAAATTTTTCATTTTGACTTTCTTTAAGCTTATCTTGATGTTTTGAATCTTTATGAGAATCATCATAATTAAGTTCATCTTGTGTCCCACCCCAGGTATTATAGTGATTAATATCTACTTTATCTGCAAGCGGGCTCCAATATTCAACAAATTCTGCAACTTCATCTTTAGTAGGTTTCATATCAATAATAGTGACTCTTGTTTCTGGCTTAGTTTTATTTAGTGATTTTTTATAATTTAAAAAGTATTTAACATTAGTAGTGACAACATCAAAATCTAGCCTAACTCTTATTCCTTCAAACGTTGATTTGGTTAATCCATCAATATCAAAATTAATAACATCCAATAAGTCTTCATCCAATAATATTCTTGAACGTTCTTCTCCTAGTAGTTGAGCATTTGTTGATAAATAAAGTTTTACTTTTGGTAGTTCCTTTCTGATTATACGTATCTTTTCAATCATTTTTTTATCAACGGTTGAATCTCCCATCCAAAATAAGTTAATTTTTTTTAATGGTTTGCCTTTGCATGATTGTATGATTTTATCTAAGATTTCAGGAGACATGTTTTCTTTTTTTCGTTCCATGTCAGGCTGTGGACACATGATACATTTAGCATTACAGGCGCTAGTAAATTCAATTGATAATATTTTGGGAAAGACTTCTTTGCGCTTTCGTATAATATTAAATAATATATTTTTAAAAAATCTAGAAATATTATTTTTTAGCTCTATCATTATATGCACTCCAATACTACAATAATTGTAACAATATTTATTTATATATGTCTATGTCATTAACCTAAGAAAATCAAATGTGCGGTAGATTTACACTAAAAAATAAGAAACAAATAAAAGAGCTTTATAATCTAGATATCGTACCTAATTACAATATATCTCCATCTTCTGATGTTCTTGTCTTAGCTAGCGGTCCAATTATAATGAAATGGTCGTATTCCCCTAGTTGGGCAAAAAAGCCTATGAATATAATTAATGCAAGAATTGAAACTTTAAATGAGAAGCCATCTTTTAAAGAGTCAAGAAGATGTGTTTTTTTAACAGACGGTTGGTATGAATGGAAGAGATGGTTTGACTGGGAAAGAAGAGAGAATAAAAAAGTACCTTATTATCATACTAATAAGAATAAGATTATACATATTGCTGGCATATACAATGACAATGGATGTGCTGTAATTACTGAGGAGTCAAATAGTAAGTTTAAAGAAATCCATCATAGAAAACCTGTGCTTCTGGATGATCATGAGATTAAGGTATGGCTTGAAGGCGACATAGTTAGAAATAGCAAGTTATCTGAAGATATAGAAATATTCAGAGTCAGTAGCTATGTTAATTCAGTAAAAAATAATGATGCTAAATGTATAGAGCAAACATAGTAATTTTTATGTATGCCATGGGCTAGTGACTATCTGGAATTATGAAGTTTCAATTGCCTCGCCAACAGAAGATGCTTTAGTGTCTGTAATATTATTTATATTTTCTATGGTTATGAATAGATTATTTATTAACTGACTCCTTAAGCTTAGATTCTAGATTTGAATCATAATATTTGCATTGCGCATATAATATTTTATCTTTGAATGGAACATTGTATCTTAAAGACTTAGAGTTAATATATGAGTGATATTGACCACAACCATTGACTAAACTATCTAATGAAATGAGTACTCTATCATCAATTGTCTTATAACAATGTAACGTTTTTTTAATAAAGTTTTTACCATTACTGCTAATAAGTATATTGTATTTAATCACCTCTATATTATTTACAAACACAAAACCACCTTTTACCGAATGGCTCTGCGTGCTGCATAAAAAGCTTTTATGTTCATAAGTTGATGCATGAGATATGGATGATATCGGTAGAAGTGTTAAGACAAAAAAAAATATAACTCGCATTGTTAGTCCTTAGTATTAAATTTGTCCCATCCATTATTTTTTTTAAACTCTTCTAGTTCTTTGTCATATTTAGCAAATTCTTTATAAGCAGGGTCGTTATCTAAATTTGAATTTTCACGATTAATAGAGAAGTGTGCAGCGCTTCGCTTTTTACATATTTGACTGTAGGCATTCTTGCCGAGAGCGTCTAAACTAACATAAAATTCTTCACAGTGTTCCAAAACACCTTTGCCAATAATACTTCTATCTTTTGCAGTCAATCTTCTAAAGCTTCCTGTGAGCTCTTTAACCTGACTTAATGACCATGAGTCCCCAAGTTGATTTTTAAGATCTCTCTCTTTCCTAAGTTGATTATCCCAGTCAATGACTCTTTTTGAGCTGATTTCATTCAATTTTATTTCTCCTTAAAAGCACAACAAAATAACCAGATTAAGAATAAAAAAACAAGAATAGATATTATCATAAGTATCCTCCTTCTTTCAGTATGACGCTAATCAACATTTTTACAAGATTGATTTTGATGAAAACTCATAATAAATAATCAGTATTTTACTTATATGCTAACCGATTAGTTAGTTAATCATTTTTACGTATATACTTTTGTTTTGAAGGAATAATGCCTCTGACACCACCCCTTGGGTTTTCAATATCACCATTTCTCCTTGGGAATAAATGAATGTGTAGATGAAAAATAGACTGTCCTCCATCCTTACCATCATTAGTTCCAACATTAAACCCTGTCACAGTAGGATCAATCTCTCTAATTTGATCTCGCTGACTTTTTAGGATACTAAATACTGCTGCTTGCTCGTCTTTATTCATATCAAAATAAGAAGCAAAACATCGTCTTGGGATTATAAGTGTGTGTAGAGGTGTTACAGGATAACTGTCTCTAGTTGCTATAAAAAATTCATTTTCATCAACAATTTCTTTTTCATAACCAGGCTGTTGTATTTTACAAAATAAACAATCAGTCATTACAGTAAAACTCCATGTTGTATATAAGTTATTGTTGGCATATTTATTAATGCCATTAATATCGGTGATGTCAAGACACCTAAAATGGAAAAAAGTATTCCAAGTGTTCCAGCTATATATTCATGCTTAGTGATTGCAAGTATACCGAAAATAAAGGCAAGAGGGCTAAAGATAAATGATAAAATAAAAATACCTACAAACCCGAATATTATGCTTATGGTTCCATAATTTTGAACTGATTCCCTGATAATAATTTTTTCTTTATCCATACGTAAATCTATTTATAATGTTTCCTTCTATCTGAGAATAGTTTAACTCTTTTTCTCCAATGCTTATAGGAATTATCAGTAATGTTTTTTTTCATTAATTTTTTTACTTGATCCTCAGTCAAACCATATTGTTTTCTGATTGCAGTGAAACTAACATCATCTGACAAAGCCATCTCAATAATAGCGCTTATATCAGTGTCAGATAAGCCTTTAGTAACCATTAATTATAACTTACCGTCTAAGACATACTTTAGAATACGAACAACTTGGTGTTGATCTTTAGCTACTGCTACAGCAGATGCATCTACTTCTTTGAGAGCATGCTGATGTTCATCATTGTGAATGACTATGATTGATTTGCTTAGAGCCGAAGCATAGCCCGCAT
>Ga0213868_10001068_pt1 | contig 26484 bp, 29 predicted proteins | sample PICome_9_FD_160087 | JGI IMG/M metagenome (GOLD analysis project Ga0213868, IMG submission 160087) | Coastal seawater microbial communities near Pivers Island, North Carolina, United States - PICO127 | ecosystem: Environmental > Aquatic > Marine > Coastal | place: USA: North Carolina... | reverse complement strand
GGATCAGCCCGTCCCTGACGATCACGCATCCCACGGCCGGGTTGGGCCAGACGCGGCCCTGTCCACGCCGGCCCAAGCTGAGGGCCAGCGCCATGAAGCGCGCGTCGCTCACTCTTCTGGGGGGGACTCGGGGCGGAGTTCCTGCACAAACTTGTCAAAGTCGTCTGCCGCCTGAAAGTTCTTGTAGACACTGGCAAAACGCACGTAGGCCACCGTGTCGATCCGCGCCAGCGCTTCCATCACGATCTCTCCGATCTGCTTGGAGCCGATGTCGGTTTCGCCCATGCTTTCTAGTCGGCGCACAATGCCGCTGATCATCTGGTCAATCCGTTCGGGATCAATGGGACGTTTCTGCATGGAGATGCGGATCGACCGCTCCAGCTTGTCACGGTCAAAATCCTCGCGTTTGCCAGAGGTCTTGATCACCACCAGATCGCGCAGCTGTACACGTTCGTAGGTCGTGAAGCGCCCGCCGCAGGCGGGGCAAAACCGCCGCCGCCGGATCGAGACATGATCCTCTGCGGGGCGAGAATCCTTTACCTGAGTGTCGATATTTCCGCAAAACGGGCAGCGCATGGGCCGTCCCCCTTTATTGTCCGTGCCTGACTAGTGGGGTGATCCCCATAATTCACAACAGTTATAGGCCAACCGCGAAGTTTTGGGTAGGGGCGAAATGCAGCGCAACATCTTGCGTTGCATCGGGGGGATAAATCGATGTCACCCGTCATGCTGCAGCGCGCAAACACCTTGAAAAGCTGATGAAAGTGTTTCTCAGCAGGGCTGATCCATCCGGATCTGATCAAGGGTTTTCGCAGACCCCTCTTGGGCGGCGCGCGCTTAGTCTGGCCTGAAATGGGCGGCAACCTTGCGGCTGTGGGGGGCATGCCGATGTTCGAACAGATAGATGCCCTGCCATGTGCCCAGACGCAGCTGGCCCCGTGCCACCGGGATCGACAGGCTGACGGGCAGCAGGGCCGCCTTGATATGGGCGGGCATGTCATCGGGGCCTTCGTAGGTATGGCGCAGATAGCGCATTGCGGGATCATCCGCAGGCGGGACCAGCCTGCCGAAATAGGCCAGAAGATCCGTCTGCACCTCAGCATCCGCGTTTTCCTGGATCAGCAAAGACGCCGATGTGTGCTGTACCAGCAAGCTCAGCAGGCCATCGCCCTGCCCCGATACGAAATGGGCCGCCTCGCGGGTGATTTCATAAAGCGCCTGACCATGGGTCTGTATCGTGATTGTCGACTGCATGATCTCACTGTGACGCCCAAGGCCTGCTTTGACAATCCGCTGGCGGCCTTGCTCACTTGGTGGAGCGGGTAAATGCATCCCTGCAGTACCGCCGGGCCTGCGCGGACTTCAAGGTTGCGCCCACCACCTCCACGGTCAGTGTGACGCGCCCGGGATCAGCAGCGGGCAGCCCTGCGTTGCTGGTGCTAAACACCACGCCCTTGCGCCCCGGTGCCGTTGTGCTGGGACCCAGCGCGCGTTTGACGTAGACCGCTGTCAGCTCTGACAGGCCAGAGCGGCGCTCGACATAGGTGGCGGCACCGCACCAGAACTCTGCCGCGCCAAAATTTATGCCCTGGATCACTTCGAAATCACTGGCGTTGACCGGGTTGATCACGATCCTGTCTTCTTCGGACTGGGTTGTGGCCTGCAACGCCACAGGAAGGGCTGCCAGCATCATGCACAGCAGTGCGACCTTCATCTGGACGGCAACCGTGCACTGGTGCAGAACTGATAGGCATGATCCACCGACAGGTTGGACCCCGGTTCCGACAATGACGCCCCCACCACCACCACCGGCTTTGACCTCAGCCCGCTGCCATCCATGCTAAAGCGCACCGGGCCGCGTTGTCCCAGCCCCGGATTGCGCCCCTGTGAGATATAGATGCGGTCGGTGCCTGCGGCGCCCAATACTTTGCGCGCATAATCGGCAGCGGCACACCACATTCCCATCGCGCCATGGTCACCGCCGCTGGTGATGACAAAACCGTCGGTCACAGGGGTCACCATCACGCGGTTCTCCGCGCGAAAAGTCTGGGCCATGGCGGGCGATACACTCAACAAGGCGGCGGCGATGGGCAGGATATAGCGGTACATGGTTCGGTCCCTCAATCAGCGGTCAAAACCGCTCTCGCAGTTCAAGCAGGTAATCCTTGCAAAATTGCAGCGCATGTACGACCGACAGGCCGGATCCTGCGTCCCGCACGCTGACGGAAAAGGATGTCGTGGGCGGTGTGCTGAGAGAGGCCGCATTGGTGGTAAAGACCACACCGATGCGCCCCATCCCACTGACGGACCGCCCGCGCGGCGTCTTGACATAAAGCCTGCCTGACGTGATCCCCCGGACCTGGGTCACGTAATCCGCAGCGGCACACCAGATGCCGCGTGCCCCTTCGCCCCGGGCCTCGATCACCTCAAAGTCATTGGCGTTCAGCGGCACGACCTGCAGACGGTTTACCGCCTGATAGGACTGTGCCAACGCAGGGGCGGGTGCCGTCAGCGGCAAGGTGAGGCAGCAAAGCATTAAAACAAACCGACGCATAATCTGGTCTCCTTTGGGTTATCTTAGGAGTTAGAGCATCGCGGGCATTGATCAAAATCAAATCCATGCGCCTCGCGGGGCTGTGATCAGGCCGTCACCCCAGACCATGCCCGACGTGCATGGCGTTCAGGACGAAAGCGGGCCAAAACGAAAAGGGCCGCCCCAAAGGACGGCCCCAAAATAATCACCTCGACAGTGTACCTTACTGATCCAGGAAGGACCGCAACTTGCGGCTGCGGCTTGGATGCTTGAGCTTGCGCAGCGCCTTTGCTTCGATCTGGCGGATACGTTCGCGGGTCACGCTGAACTGCTGGCCGACTTCTTCCAACGTATGATCCGTGTTCATCCCGATGCCAAACCGCATGCGCAGCACACGTTCTTCACGTGGCGTGAGCGATGCCAGAACCCGCGTGGTCGTTTCCTTGAGGTTTTCCTGAATGGCACTGTCCAGCGGCAGCACGGCATTCTTGTCCTCGATGAAATCGCCCAGCTGGCTGTCTTCCTCGTCCCCGATAGGGGTCTCAAGCGAGATCGGCTCCTTGGCGATCTTCATCACCTTGCGGACCTTTTCCAAAGGCATCTGCAGCTTTTCTGCCAATTCCTCTGGTGTGGGTTCGCGGCCGATTTCATGCAGCATCTGGCGGCCTGTGCGCACCAGCTTGTTGATCGTTTCGATCATATGCACCGGAATACGGATGGTGCGCGCCTGATCGGCAATCGACCGGGTGATCGCCTGACGGATCCACCATGTGGCATAGGTCGAGAATTTATAGCCGCGGCGGTATTCGAATTTGTCCACCGCCTTCATCAGGCCAATGTTACCTTCCTGAATCAAATCAAGGAATTGCAGGCCACGGTTGGTGTATTTTTTCGCGATCGAAATGACCAGACGCAGGTTCGCTTCGACCATTTCCTTCTTGGCCTGACGGGCTTCTTTTTCGCCCTTTTGAACCTGCTGCACGATGCGGCGGAACTCAGGGATGTCCAGACCCACATACTGGCCGACCTGCGCCATGTCGGAACGCAGTTCTTCGACCTTGTCGGTCGATTTTTCGATGAACATCTGCCAGCCGCGACCGGGCTTGTCGGCCATCCGCTCCAGCCAGTTTGGATCCAGTTCGTAGCCGCGATAGGCCTCGACGAATTCCTTGCGGTTGATGCGCGCCTGATCCGCCAGTTTCACCATCGCGCTGTCGATCTGCATGATCCGGCGGTTGATGCCATAAAGCTGGTCAATCAGCGCTTCGATACGGTTGTTGTGCAGATGCAGGTCGTTCACCAGCGCCACGATCTCTGACCGCAGTTTTTGGTATTTGCCTTCCTGCTTCTTGCTGAAGGATCCATCCTCATTCAAGGTCGCGGAAATGCGGCTGTCCTGCATTTCGCTCAGCATGGCATAGTCGTCGGCGATGATGTCCAGCGCTTCCAGAACCTGCGGCTTGAGTGCGGCTTCCATGGCCGCAAGGCTCATGTTGGCCTGTTCGTCCTCGTCATCATCGTCGTCAGCGCTGATCGGGTTGCCGTCTGCGTCCAGCTCCTGCTTGGCCTCTTCCGACTTGGTCTCGCCGCCGCCCACAACGGGAACGACAGGCGTGGTCTCGCCCTCCTCGCCCAGCTGGTTGCCGAAGGTCGCCTCAAGGTCGATCACATCACGCAGCAAGATGTCTTCGGACAAAAGTTCGTCGCGCCAGATCGTGATCGCCTGAAAGGTCAGCGGGCTTTCGCACAGGCCCGCAATCATCGTGTTGCGGCCAGCCTCGATGCGCTTGGCAATCGCGATCTCGCCTTCGCGCGACAGCAGTTCAACCGATCCCATCTCGCGCAGGTACATCCGAACGGGGTCGTCGGTCCGGTCCAGCTTTTCGGCCGTGCCAGAGGAAAGTGCGACATCCTTGGCGCTGTCCGTGGTGGCCAGATCCGTGCCGCCCTTGGCTTCTTCCTCTTCGGCATCCTCGTCTTCGATGATGTTGATGCCCATTTCCGACAGCATCGACATGACATCTTCGATCTGCTCAGACGATACCTGATCGGGTGGCAAAACCGTGTTCAGCTGGTCGTAGGTGATATAGCCCTTCTCGCGGGCCTCCGAGATCATCTTTTTGACAGCGGCCTGGGACATGTCCAACGAATGACCGTTGTCAGCGTCGTTGTCGTCCCTCTTTGCGTCTTCGTTCTTGTCCTTGGCGGCCATGCTATGTCCCTTCAGCGCAATCGCGCGAATCAGTGTAAGTGATTCGGTCTGTCCGAATCATGCGTAATCCGCAGTGATTCTTAAACCCGATATCCTGCTTTTTCCTAAAGTACCGACCAAAACATCACGTTTTCAGCTGCGGCCTTTAGACTTGCTAAATTTGATGGTGCCCAGCAGCGTGTCCCAAGCGCTGCGTTCGTCTTTGCTGATGCGGGCCCCATTGTCGCCCACATGGTATTCTGCCTTGTCTTCCTGCCCCGTGCGGGTCGCCATATCGGCGGCGCGGGCGGCCTCGCCCAGTCGCCATGTCACGCCTTCATCGGCAACACCACTCATATCCTCCACTGCTTCCGCGATTTCAGCGTCCAACCCGCGTGCGGCCTCCAGTTTGGCCAGTTCCTCTGCCACGGTCATCGTGGCCATTTCGATGTCGCCGGGGTGGCGCACACAGGGCGTGATGGCAACGTGGCGCTGTGTCAGTATGTTTTCAAGGGCGTCCGGCCCCAGTGCGCTGGAAATGTTTTCGCGCAACACATCAGGGCCTTGGTGGGCATGGCGCAGCAGCAGGTCGCGCAACCCGCGGTGCAGCGGATCCAGACAAGTCATACCTTCCAGGCCACTTTCAAAATCACCCACGATCTGCGGACAGGTCGCAAAGGCCGCCAGAACGACCGCCTCGCGCAGATGCACGGTCATCCGATCATCGGTGGCAGCGGCAAGCGCGGATGATTTCGTCGATGGCAACGGGGCCTGCGGTGCGGCCTGCCAGTTGCCCTTTCCGCGCGGCGCAGATTTGCCCGGCGCGGATTTCGGGCGGAACAGCTTCCAGCGCAAGTCCTTGATTTCCTGCCCGTAATGGCTGCGGATCGACGGATCCTTGATCAACATGATCTTTTCGCGCAAGGCCTTGTCCAGCGCGGCCTTGCGCTCGGGGCTGTCAAACACCCGGCCTTCGGTTTCGCGCTGCCACAGCAGTTGCACCATCGGCACCGCCCCGTCGATCAGCGCCTGAAACGCGCCTTTGCCGGCGGATTTCAACAGGTCATCGGGGTCTTGCCCCTCTGGCATCATGACAAAGCGCAGGGATTTGCCCGCCTCCAGCAGGGGCAAAGCCAGATCGATCAATCGCAGTGCGGCGCTTTGCCCCGCCCTGTCACCGTCCAGCGTGATGATCGGTTCTGCATCAATGCGCCACAACATCTGCAGCTGGCTTTCGGTGATGGCCGTGCCCAAGGGGGCCACCGCCGCCTCGAACCCCGCGCCATGCAGCGCGATCACATCCATATACCCTTCGGCGACCAGCAGGGGATGCCCCTTGCCCGCTGCCGTGCGCGCCTCTTTGACGTTGTACAGGCTGCGGCCCTTGTCAAACAGCTCCGTGTCCGGCGAATTGAGGTATTTGGCGTTGTCGTTGGGGTCCATCGCCCGGCCGCCAAAGGCAATCGTCCGCCCCCTTGCGTCCCGAATGGGGAACATGATGCGCCCGCGAAACGTGTCATAGGGTTTGCCGCCCTTGGACGACGGCTTGGCCAGCCCCGCGCCCAGGATCAGCGCGTCGTCAATATCCTTGGTCTTGAGCGCATCCCAAAGCCCCTGCCAGGCATTCGGCGCAAAGCCTATTTCCCACCGCTCCAGCGCCGCCTCATCCAGACCGCGCCGCGCCAGATAGGCGCGCGCCTCCTTTGCGCCGGCGGTTTTCAACTGCAGGCGGAACCAGCGTACCGCCAGTTCCATCACATCGGCCAGTTCGGTCCGCTTGTCGGCCTTTTCCTGCGCCCTTGGGTCCTGTTTGGGCACCGGCATGCCCGCCTCTCGGGCCAGGATTTCCACCGCTTCCATAAAGCTGACATTCTCTGTCTCGCGGACAAAGGAAATCGCGTCTCCCTTGGCGTGGCAGCCAAAGCAGTAATAGAACCCCTTGCGGTCATCGACATGAAAACTGGCGGATTTTTCCTGGTGAAAGGGGCATGGTGCCCACATGTCGCCCTTGCCCTGATTGGACTTGCGCGGGTCCCACATGACTTTGCGCCCGACAACCTGTGACAGGCTCGACCGGGTGCGCAGTTCGTCCAGAAATCCGGGTGGCAGGCTCATGCTTTAGTATATCGGGCGCGCCGGACCAAAGTCCAGAAGCCAGCGCGGCCCTTTTTCAGATCAGCACGGAAATAACAATGCCCTGCAGGTCATTGCTGCAGACACATCTCCGTCCATGCCGCGGCCAGATCCTTGTTGCGCAGATCGCGCATCTTCATCTCGTAGACCCAAGGGGTCAGCAGCGGGATGGCGGTGTTGAAATTCTCGGGCCAGGTGGCATTGGGCTTGATATGGTCGGCAACGTCGCGTTCCTTGACCTTGTCCAGCCGCGCCTGCTGAATTGCGGCCACAACTTCGGCCTGATGGCCGCAGGTTGCCTTTTGTGCGGCCGTGGCCGCAGCCCAGACCGGGCTGGACAGCGCCATGACCGTCACGGCCCCTGCCCCTGCCATTCTCATCGCACTGAATAGACGTGTCATCTTTACTCTCCAAACATCCGTTTTGACTGATACTCGCAGGTTTATCGCCGCGATGCCACAGCGGCCATCGCCTGTTTCATATCATGCACCAGGGTTCCGGCCATCGACCGGAACACCATGATCATGAATTCATCCGACGCCAGTCTGGTCACCGATGCCTGCATATGCATCACCTGAGAGCGCGCGGTATGCCCGCGTTTGAAATGGCCCTCGCGCAGGTCCAATGGCACCAGCCGGGCCAGCACATCCACCGCCCCCGCTCCTTTCAGCGACACGGTGGCCCAGGCGTCGCTCAGGTCCACCACTGCGGCATGGGCCCCAAGGGCCGCATCCGGCGCGGGCCCGATCAACAGCACGTCGCCCCGACCAAACCAGATGCAGCGCGCGCCCTGCTTGCCGCTGCTCCTGTTGGGGCCGGGCAGCGCCATGCCATGCGCGCGCTCCAGCGCGGCCGACAGGTCAGCAGGATCGCCAAAAGCCGTCAGACAGGTCATCTGCCCCGGTGTCAGCTCTGACATCGTCACATCGCCCAATGTCACGGGCAGCAACCCCGCACAGGGGCTCGTTTGCTTCAACTCAACCACGTGCCCGCTCCCCTTGCGGATCAAGGAACACCGGATGGCATATCTCGACCTCTGTCTCCACCTTGCGCAGATGATCCACCAGCCGGATCACCTCTGCGTGACGCGCGGGCCCGGCTGCGAAAAAGCCCAGGCCGATCATCATGCCCAACTCCGGCGAATAACACACCGACGACACATGCCCCTTGGAGTTTTCCCGAATGGCTGGTGCCTCGCGCTCAAACAAATGCGCCCCGGCCGTCAGTCTGCCGCCCGGCTCAACCGGTTTCAACCCGACCAATTGGGGGCGCAACGCGTCGACCAGACCGGGTCTTGCGGCCATGGTCTTGCCGATACAATCCTTCTTGGCCGAAATCATCCGCGCCATCCCGATGTCAAAAGCGGTCGCCCGCCCCTCAATCTCCGCATGGGTGATAAAGCCCTTTTCGATGCGCAGCACATTCAGCGCCTCCATCCCGTAGGCCCCGCCGCCCATCTGCTCGGCACGTCCGAGCAAGGCATCAAAGGCGGCGGCCCCATAGCGCGACGGCACCGCGATCTCATAGGCATGTTCACCCGAAAACGAAATCCGAAACAGCCGCCCCGCAACCCCGCCCAGCTGCACGTCCCCACAGGCCATGAAGGGCCAGCTCTCATTGTCGATAGGCTTGTCCAGCATCCCGTTCAACAGCGCGCGCGCCATTGGACCGGCCACGGCAAACTGCGCCCACTGCTCGGTCACAGAGGTGCACGACACCTCCCATTCGGGATGCAGCGCCTGACAGACAAACTCCAGATGCCGCATCACATTGCCCGCAGCGGCGGTGGTGGTGGTCATGACGAAATGCTCAGCACCCAGACGTGCGGTGGTGCCATCGTCCATCACCGTGCCGTCCTCGCGCAGCATCACCCCATAGCGCACCCGCCCCACCGGCAGGGTCGAGAACATGTTGGTATAGACAAAATCCAGCAGCCGGGCCGCATCCGGCCCCTGAATGTCGATCTTGCCCAGTGTGGACACATCACAAATACCCACGGCCTTGCGCACATATCCAACCTCGCGGTCACAAGACTGCTGCCAGGTCGTCTCGCCCGCCTTGGGGAAATAGCTGGGCCGGTACCAAAGCCCCGCCTCGATCATCGGCGCGCCCATCGCAACACTGCGCTTGTGCGAGGTGGTATGGCGCTCCGGCGCAAAGCCATGGCCCTGCGCACCCGCCCCCATGGCCGCAATCGCCACGGGCGCATAGGGCGGCCGAAAGGTCGTCGTGCCAGTCTGCGGTATCCCGCGCCCCGTCGCATCGGCCAGAATGGCCAGCGCCGCGACGTTTGAATTCTTGCCCTGATCCGTCGCCATGCCTTGGGTCGTATAGCGCTTCATATGTTCGACAGAGCTAAAGTTCTCGGCGGCGGCCTGTTTGATGTCCTTGACCGATACATCGTTCTGGAAATCCAGCCAGGCCCGCCCGGCACCCGCCACCGCCCAAAGCGGCGACAGCGCGTAGGGCGTGTCTTCTGCCTCAGGCAGGGCCATCTCTGCCGGGGCTTTCCTGCCCAGCGCGCCCAGCGCGGTGCGGGCGGCCTCGACCCCGTCGCTCAGACAGGCGCGCGTGGAAAACACGCCGTTGCAGGCCCCCGCCACGGTCATGTCCGGAATACTGCCCGGCGTCGGCACAAAGGCCTGAATATCCTCGCGCCAGCTGGGTCTGCCGTTCATGTGACAGGTCAAATGCACCGTCGGGTTCCAGCCACCCGACATGGCCAGACAATCCACCTGCAAGGCCTCCTCGCCGCTGTCGGTGCGGATGGTGATGCTCTCCAATGCCTTGCGCCCGCCCGAATTGCAGACCTGCGCGCCCTTGAAGACCGGAAAGGTGGCCCCCTCGATGACCGCATCGGGGCGGCTGTCGATCAGCGCGACCACATGCACGCCCGCCGCGGCCAGATCCCGCGCGGTGCGATGCGCATCGTCGTTGTTGCCAAATACCGCCACGCGCTTGCCGGGGGCCACCCCCCAACGGTTCAGATAGGCCCTGACAGCGCCCGCCGTCATGATGCCCGGGCGGTCATTGTTGCGAAAGGCGATGGGCCGCTCCAGCGCGCCGGCGGCCAGAATGCTGTGCCTTGCCGAAATGCGCCAGAAGGCCTCAAGGGGCGCGCCCGCCCCGCGTATGCCGGTATGCTGGTTGACCCGCTCCAGCGCGCCATACATGCCGCCGTCATAGGCTCCTGTCACCGTGGTGCGCGACATCAGGCGCACATTGTCCATCGCCGACAGCTGCGCCACGATCCCCGCGGCCCAAACCGCACCGGACTGATGGCCCACCGCGCCGCTTTCCGCGTTCAACCGGCCCCCCATCAAACTGTCCTCATCGGCCAGGATCACATCCGCCCCGGCCCGCGCCGCCGTCAGCGCCGCCATCAAACCCGCAGGTCCGGCCCCGATCACCAGCAGATCGCAAAACGCATAGGCGCGCTCATAGGTGTCGGGGTTGTTCTGCCCACTCAGCGCCCCAAGGCCCGCCGCCTTGCGGATCACCGGCTCATAAACGGCCTCCCAGAACCGCTTGGGCCACATGAAGGTCTTGTAGTAAAACCCGGCCCCCAGAAAGGGGGCAGCCAGATCATTCACCGCCATCACATCGAAATCCAGCGACGGCCAGGCATTCTGTGACCGCGTCACCAACCCCTCATAGATTTCCTGAACCGTGGCGCGGACATTGGGCTCCTGCCCCGCGCCCGTCCCGGTGGTGATCAGCGCATTGGGCTCTTCACTGCCTGCGCTCAAAACCCCCCTTGGGCGATGGTACTTGAACGACCGCCCCATCAAACTCACCCCGTTGGCCAAAAGCGCCGAGGCCACGGTATCCCCGGCAAAGCCGCTATAGCGCCTGCCATCGAATGAAAAACTGACCGCTTTGCTGCGGTCGATCACGCCCTTGCCAGCAACCCTCATGATGCTTTCCCCATGGCCCGTTTCACATCGGCGGCCAATTGCGTGTCGGAAATCTGGTGGCTCACCGTATCGCGCGTGACCACCAGCCAGGCCCCACATCCCCCGTCATGCTGCCACAGCTCCCGCGTGGGCCCCGCAGGGTTTTCACGCAAATGCAAATAGGCCTCCCAGTCGGCTTCATGCGCCTGCGGATCGGGCCGCGCCAACATCACCGCCGCCCCCTGGTAATAGAATTCCCGCCGATCCCTTGATCCGCACATCGGACATTCAATTCTCACGACATCTCTCCTGACAGGGCACGCCCCATTCTCTTTTTGGCCTTAAATACCTGCCGCACTCTCAAAACCCCTCAATGCAAGTTATGCTGAGACCCGGTGGCCTCTTCATCCATCAAACCGCGCCCCGTGCGGAACCGGTCCAGACGGTATCTGGCGGCGGGCGCATGATGTTCGCCCGTGGCCATCAGATGGGCAAAACTGAACCCCGACCCCGGCACCGCCTTGAAGCCGCCGTAACACCAGCCGCAATCAATGAACAAACCCTGCGTGTCGGTCTTGTCGATGATGGGCGATCCATCCGGCGTCATGTCCATGATCCCGCCCCAGGACCGCAGCACCTTGGCCTTGCCGATCATCGGCATCAAGGTCATGCCCGCCTCCATCACATGCTCCATCATCGGCATATTCCCCCGCGAGGCATAAGAGGCATAGAAATCCAGGTCCCCGCCAAAGACCAGACCGCCCTTGTCGGACTGGCTGATATAGAAATGCCCCATGCCAAAGCTGACCACGTGATCAATAACGGGCTTGAGCCCCTCGGTCACAAAAGCCTGCAGCACATGGCTCTCGATCGGCAGGCGCATGCCCGCCATGGCCGCCACCTGACCCGAACGGCCCGCGACCACGATCCCCACCTTCTTGGCGCGGATGGCACCGCGGGTGGTCTGCACGCCGCGCACCTGGCCGTTTTCGATGTCGATACCGGTGACCTCGCATTGCTGGATCAGATCGACCCCGCGCTGGTCGGCTCCGCGCGCATAGCCCCAGGCCACCGCGTCATGGCGCGCGGTGCCGCCGCGCCGGTGCAACAACCCGCCATAGACCGGAAACCGGATGTTGTCGAAATCCAGATAGGGCAGCAAATGGCGCACGCCCTCGCGGTCCAGCAGCTCCGCATCGTCACCTTGGTTGATCATCATATTGCCGCGCCGCGCAAAGGCATCGCGCTGGCCGTCGGAATGAAACAGGTTGATCAGCCCGCGTGCCGAATGCATCGCGTTATAGTTCAGGTCTTCCTCCAGACCCTCCCACAGCTTGAGCGAATGGGAATAAAACTCCGAATTGCCCTGCTGGCCGTAATTTGCCCGCACGATGGTGGTGTTGCGCCCCACGTTGCCGCCACCCAGATAGCCCTTTTCCAGCACCGCGATATTGGTCATGCCGTGGTTTTTGGCCAGGTAATAGGCCGTGCTCAGCCCGTGACCGCCGCCGCCGATGATGATGGCATCATATTCCGCCTTGGGCTCGGGATTGCGCCAATGCGGGCCCCACCCCTTGTTGCCGGTCAAGCCTTCGCGCAAGACACGCCATCCTGAAAAACGCATTCCTCAAATCCCCCGCAATTCGCGCCACCATCTAGACAGCCCGGCTCAGGAGTATCAACGCGTTATTTCGACCACTTGTGAGGCTGCGCCATTTGCTGTCGCTTCAGCGACCTTTTACCAGATCCGCGCAGGGGTGCTTGCCCAATATTCCATCACTGGCTTCCATCACTGGCTTCTATCACTGGCTTCTATCATTGGGCACCCACAGCATCTGCGCCGGTCCGCGCAAAACCGCGCTCCAGTTCGATCAGCGCCTGTTTGCGCCACAGCCCACCGCCATATCCGGTCAGCGCCCCGTCGGCTCCGATGACCCGGTGACAGGGGATGACGATCGCAATCGGATTGGCCCCATTGGCCCGCGCGACCGCTCGGGTGGCCTCAGGGCGGCCCATCATCCGCGCCACCTGCCCATAAGACCGCGTCTGCCCCGCCGGGATCTGCCGCAGCACCTCCCAGACAGCTTGGCTAAAGGGCGTGCCCAAGGGCGCAAGCGGCGTCTCGAACCGGTCACAGCGCTGCGCCATAAAGGCAGCCATCTCGCGCTCGATCTGGTCAATGGGGGCAAAGCGGCCAAAGCCCAGACTGCCCTTGGCATGGGCATAAAGCCGCTTCAACTCGCCCGGCAGGGCGCGCCGCTCGGTGAATTCCAGCAGATGCAGATGGCGCGCGTCGCTCACGGCAATCATCGTGCCCAGCCTGGTGTCAAAGCAATCGGCCCGAAGCCGCGCGTTTTGCACAAATTTGCCTGGCGCGATCCCCAGCCAGCGGCCAAAGGCCGCGCGAAAGGCCGCCGGGCTGTCATAAGACGCCTCAAGCTGCGCATCAATCACCCGCCCGCCCGCAGGCAAGGCGGCAGCCCCCAGGCGCAACCGGGTCAGCCGCGCCATCTCCAGAAAGGTCATGCCGAAATGCCGGTTGAACGCCCGGCGCACCGTCGACGGGTCCAACCCCATCGCCGCGACATCGCGCTCCAGCCAGCGCCGTGCCGGATCAGCCTTGAGCGCGGCCAGCAATTGCGCCACGGCAGGCTCTGCCTGGGCTGCGGGGGCCATCGGGTGGCAGCGCAGACAGGCGCGAAACCCTGCCTCGATACAGGGGCCGATGCTGTCAAAGAACACGCAATTCTCGCGCTTGGGCTTGCGGGCCGGACAGGTCAGCCGACAAAAAATCCCGGTCGAGGTCACCCCGACATAGGCCCGCCCGTCAAAGGCCGCATCGCGCGCCAACAAGGCCGCATAAAGCCTGTCATCATCTGGTAAATCAAACATCATAGGGCCAGCATAGCCTGCCGCCCCCGGTCTGTCCGCCTCGGATCGGGCGTCTATTCAAAAAGGTTCAGACAAAAAAGGCGCGGCAAGGCAGGCTGCCCTGCCCTGCCGCGCCCCGATCCTACAGGCCCTTGGCGCGGTAGCTTGCGGCAACCTTGTCAATCGACACCAGATAGGCGGCCGTGCGCAAATCCTCGACATCATCGCGGCCATGCCAGACCGCCGCCATCGACTGATAGGCCGTCGACATCGTGTCATCCAGACCCGAGCGGACCAGCTCCAGCTCGCCGGCACCGCGCAGGTATTTATCCTTGAAATTCGGGCTCAGCTGCCAGCCGATGCCGCTGTCGGCACTCAGCCGCTCCAGCTCGTCCACCACCAGCTGGTGACGCGATTCTTCCTGGCGGCGCTGCATCCGGCCAAAGCGGATGTGGCTCAGGTTCTTGACCCACTCAAAGTAAGACACCGTCACACCGCCCGCATTGGCATACATGTCGGGAATGATCACCACACCCTTCCTGCGCAGCACCTCATCGGCACCGGCCGTGACGGGACCATTGGCCGCCTCGACAATCAAGGGGGCCTTGACGCGGTCCGCATTGCCCAGGTTGATCACCCCCTCAAGGGCGGCAGGGATCAGGATGTCGCAATCCGCTTCCAGCAGCCCAGCCCCTTCCTTTTGCAGCTTTGCATCCGGATAGCCCGCGATCGTGTCATGCTTGGCGATCCACTGATAAACCGCCTCAACGTTCAGCCCGTTTTCATCATGCAGGGCACCGTCACGTTCAATGATCCCCGTGACCAGACAACCGTCCTCCTCGCTCAGGAACTTGGCCGCGTGATAGCCCACGTTGCCCAGGCCCTGAATGATCACGCGCTTGCCTTTCAGGGTGCCGGTCAATCCGGCCTTGGCCAATCCCTGCGGGTCGCGAAAGAAAGCATGCAGCGCATATTGCACACCGCGCCCCGTGGCCTCGGTGCGGCCTGAATGCCGCCTGCGTTGGTGGGTTTGCCGGTGACACAGGCCACGCCGTTGATGTCGGTCGTGTTCATCCGTTTGTACTGATCGGCGATCCACGCCATCTCGCGCTCGCCTGTGCCCATGTCGGGGGCGGGCACGTTCTGCGCGGGGTTGATCATGTCGCGCTTGATCAGCTCATAGGCAAAGCGGCGGGTGATCAGCTCCAGTTCATGTTCGTCATATTCGCGCGGATCAATACATAGCCCGCCCTTTGACCCGCCAAAGGGGGCCTCAACCAGCGCGCATTTATAGGTCATCAAAACGGCCAGCGCCTCGACCTCGTCCTGGTTCACGGACATCGCATAGCGGATCCCGCCCTTGACCGGCTCCATATGTTCCGAATGCACAGAGCGATAGCCGGTAAAGGTCTGGATCTTGCCGCGCAGACGCACGCCGAAACGCACCGTATAGGTGGCATTGCAGACGCGGATCTTTTCTTCCAGCCCCGCTGGCAAATCCATCAGTGCGACGGCACGATTGAACATCATGTCGACACTATCGCGGAAACTTGGCTCGGTGGTGGGCTGCATTCGGTTTCTCCTGTCCTGCATTCGCCTCAGCATCCTGCCGCACATCATGTGCTTCGACTCAAGAACGATGCTGATCTGCCTGCCCCTATCATGACCCTGCGTCACCCAAAACCCAAAGTTCTCAAACTGCTAAATATTTCACCACTTTCGCACATTTATTAACCCTCACCTCAATCCCCTTCCCAGGGCACGGCACTGTCCGCAAACCGGAAACAACAAGCAAAACAAGGGGGAATTGATGCCGAAACAGCATTAAACCATTGAAAATATCCAATAATTTGCCTCATTTCTGCCACCTTGCACCGGCATAGGTGATCCAACGGAAAATCCGCCCAAGGTGTAGTCACCCCTCAAGGGGCTCGACCGGAAAGGTTAATCGAATGGCTCATGTCAACAGCAGGCACCGCAACGGCGGCGATCCCCTGATCGCCTTTGGCCGCCGCTTTGCACGTCAAGAGGATGGCACGATCACGATCTTTGCCTGCTTCATGATCATGATGATGCTCATGATTGGCGGCATCGGTGCCGATATGATGCGCCACGAAATGGAACGGACCCGCATTCAGGCGGTCGCCGACCGCGCCGTTCTGGCCGCAGCCGACCTTGACCAGACGCTTGACCCCGAATTCGTTGTCCGCGACTACTTTGAAAAATCCGGCATGGCTGATTTCGTCTCCAGCGTGACCGTCGATCAGGGCCTGAACTACAAGACCGTCACGGTCGATGCCTCAACCACCATCAACACCCAATTCATGGATGCTTTGGGCGTCGAGACATTGTCCGTCCCGGCCATTTCCACCGCCGAGGAAAAGGTAAGCAAGGTCGAGATCTCGCTCGTCGTCGATATCTCAGGCTCCATGAACTCCAACCAAAAGATGGCGCGCCTGCAGGATGCGGCCAAAGTCTTTGTGGACACGGTCATCACCCCGGAAAACAAGGACCTGATCTCGCTCTCGCTGGTCCCCTATTCCGAACATGTGAACCCGGGCCCGCTGATCTTTAATCGGCTCAGCGTGAACAAGATGCACGATTATTCGTATTGCATCGAATTTCCCGACGCGGAATTCAACTCCACCCGGCTGAACCACAACATCACCTATGACCAGATGCAGCATTTCCAGTGGAACTATTATTCCATCACGGCGGGCTGGCAGGTAAACACCCGCACCGACACGGTCTGCCCGCGCTGGGAATACGAACAGATCCTGCCATTCAGCCAGAACGCCCAACAGATCAAGGACCAGATCGACCTGCTCAGACCGCGCGTGGGTACTGCCATCTACCTGGGGATGAAATGGGGCGTCGCCCTGCTGGACCCGTCGTACCGCCGTGTGAACCGGGCGATTTCCGACCAGGGCTATGTCGATGCTGTCTTCAGACCGCGCCCCGTGGCCTATAGCGACACGGAGACGCTCAAGACCGTGATCTTGATGACGGACGGCCAGAACAGCAGCTCACAGCGCATCACGCCTTGGTATTACGATTCCAGTTCAGAAGTGGCGCATTGGGCAAATTACAACTTGAACTTCTATCTCTACAACTATGTCAGCAGCTGGTACCGCTCCGGCTTCTATGAGACGAAATACACCTCTTGGCAGGGCGACAGCCTGCTGCAAAATATCTGCGACGCGGCCAAGAACCGAAATATCGTGATCTGGTCCATCGGCTTTGAAGTGACTGACCACGGGGCCAATGTGATGCGCAACTGCGCCTCCTCGCCCAGCCACTTCTTTCGCGTGGAAGGTGTCCAGATCTCCGAGGCCTTTTCCTCCATTGCCCGCCAGATCAACCAGTTGAGACTGACACAATGATCCGTTCATGGCGCAAGATACTGCGGCGGTTTCGCCGCAGCGAAGACGGCTCGGCGCTGGTCATCGAATTTTGCATCTTCGTGCCGCTGCTGTTCGGGGCCTTCCTGATGGCGGTGGAAATGGGGATCTATTCCATGCGCCAGATGTATCTGGACCGTGGGCTGGACATCGCCGTGCGGGCCGTCCGTCTGAACACCAACACCAATTACACCCATAACGATATCAAACAGATCGTCTGCGACAACGCAGGCTGGCTGGAAAACTGCGATGAAACCCTGCGCCTTGAAATGGTGACCCTCAATCCACGGGTTTTCTATCAATATAATCAGGCGGCGGACTGCGTGGACACATCACAACCGATCAAACCGGTGCGGGGTTTTCAGCTGGGCCAGCAAAACCAGATGATGCTGCTGCGGGCCTGTGTGAAATTCAAACCGGTCTATCCAACCAGCGGTCTGGGATTCGCCTTTGAAAAAGACGGCACAGGCCGTGCCACGATGATCTCTGCCGCCGCATTCGTGCAGGAGCCGGGCTGATGTACCTCCACCGCCTCCACCGCCTCCGCCGCTTCCTCAAGGGGTTTGCCCGTCGCGATGACGGCACCATCGCCATTGAGGCGATGATCATCCTGCCCATGATGTTCTGGGCCTTCCTGTCGGTGTTCTCCATCTTTGACAGCTACCGGACCTATACGATCAACCAAAAGGCCGCCTTTACCATCGGTGATGCGATCTCGCGCGAAACCGCGCCGCTGGATCTGGCCTATCTGACCGGTGCGCTGGGAATGTTTGAATATCTGTCGCAAAGTCAGGGCAATTCGCGGCTGCGCGTGACCTCGCTGGTCTATGATGCGGGTCAGGACCGGTTCTATGCTGATTGGTCACAGGCTGCGGGGGCGATCTTTGCCCTGACCAGCGATGACGTGCGCAACTGGACCGACCGGCTGCCGGTGATGCCAGACAACGAACGCGTCATCCTTGTCGAAACCTGGAGCACCTACGACCCGCCCTTTGCAACCGGTCTGGAACAGCGCGAAATCAAGAATTTCGTCTTTACCCGTCCGCGATTTGCCCCGCGCGTCTGCTGGATACAGTGCCTCTGACGCGCGCAACCGCGCCTCAGAACCCGCCGCGCGGCGCAAAGGCTTAGAGGTTCGGATTGCCTTGCTGATCGCGCAGGGCCATCATCGTGGCCAGGATCTCTGACATGAACTTGGTCTGACTGCCCGGTGTCATGCCCCCGATGCCGATCCGGCGGCCCATGCGCCACCACAGGCCGGGCCGCCATTGGCGGCTGGCCCCCACGCGGGTCTTGAGCAAGAAACCATTCGACGGTTTGAATGCGAAAAAGCCCCGGTCCATGCCTTCGATATCCGCCACCAGCGCAATCACCGTCCCATCGGTGTCCCGCAATTCCGTGGGCGTCAGTTCTATCGCATTGGCCGTGGCACGGCGCATCGTATCCGCAATCCAAAGCGCGCCAACCCCCACCACCAACAAGAAAACCTGCCAGCCCACAGCGGGCGGCTGCGTCAGCGCGATGTAAATCAGCATGACTCCCAACAGCGCCAGCGACACCAGACCCAAAAATCTGCGCCCATTGGAGGCCCGCACCGTGGCCAACACTTCGTCTTTGTCTTGAAAGTCCATTGACCCCGCCCTGCTGATTGCTCCGCGTGACTACAGCGCTGCATGGCTCAGGGCAAGCGGCGGCTAGTCGTGGTCCTGCTTTTTGTCGCGCCACTTCTGTGGGCCTCTCTCTGGTCCCCGCTCCAGCCCCTGCTCCAATCGCTGTGCAACCTCGGCACGCTCTGCCGGGCTCATGGCGCTGACCAACTCCAGCCAGGCGGTCTGCGCCCGGTCGCGCAGGCTTTGGGCGGCATTGGACTGTTGCTCGAAAATGGCCTGGGCCTGTGCCGGATCAAATGGCTCCTGACGCAGCACCTGCACCATCTGCCCGTAATAGGCACGCCGCTCGGCGCGCGATGGCAGCTGCGGTGCCTGCGCTCTCATGCTGCGCTGCAACTCGCGCTTTGCCTCTCGGGGCAAGGCCCGCACAAAGGGCGCGCCATAGCTATGCTCGGCCGGGCCGCGAAACCGTCCCTCGTCATGTGCGCCCGAAAACCGCATGGCGGCCCCCGCCACCAGACCGATGATCACCAGGTTCAGCGCCAGCGACAGCGCCAGCACCCATTTGACCAGACGCCCCTTGCCAGCCGGGACCGTGTTGGGGGTGTTTTCCGACGCCATCTTACAGTTCCTCCTCGATGTCCCAGCCAAAGCCGGTCATCGCAATTGACTCAAATCCATCATCGCTGGCGCTTTGCACCCCAAAGACCGCAGCCCCCAGATCCGGCAGCCCCGCCGGCGGGGCCAGCCCGATCCAAAACCCCACGCAGGTCGCCGTGACCAGACCGCCCAGCGCCGGCAGCCCCCCAAAAACCGCCAGCCAGTCGCGCCAGCGGCTGGATGGGGCTGTGGGCTGCACCGCTTGCGCATCGGCCAGCACCCGCGCCATCAAGGCGTCAGGCACCTCGGGCGGGGTGGCGCGGGCCTGTTCAAACAGACCCTCCAAGATGTCGTCAGCCCTATGATCCTTATCTGTCATCACTGAACCCCAATGCGTCTTTCTGTCCGTCAAGTGCTTGTTTCAACGCCCGTTTTCCCCGTGCGGTCAGGCTTTCCACCGCTTCGATGCCAATCTCCAGAATGGCCGCGATTTCGGGGTTGGCCAAACCGTCGATATGTCTCAGCACAACCGCCTGCCTCTGGCGCTCTGGTAAACTGTCGAGCGCCAGTTGCAACGCGTCTGCCCTTGCGGCCTGCTGCAGGCTGGACTCTGCGGAAGGGGCCGGGTCTGCGGGTTCGTCCACATCCTCAAGCCCCGTGGTGCCGCGTTTGCGCAGCCTGTCCGTACACAGGTTCGCCACCACCCGGTAGAGCCATGTTGACACTTTGGCCTCGCCCTCACGCCAATTTGGCGCGATCTTCCACAGGCGCATCATCGCGTCCTGTGCCACATCCTCAGCCTCGGCGTGATCGCCCAGAACCCGCACCGCATGGCCAAACAACCGCGGTGTCAGCCGTGCCGCCAACAGCCGTGCCGCTGCCGCATCGCCCTGCGCATAGCGGCGCAGCAATGCAGCCTCTGCATCGGCCTGCGCGGCTGTGTCATCGGCAACATCGGTGGCAGCCTGAAACTGGGTTGGATGGCGGGTCATAGGCACCTTGGCTAACCAGACCGGTCGCATAAGACAAGCGCGCCCGGCCCGTGGATCATTGCACCAATCAATCTTCGTGACGCTTGTCGCCATGTTTTCCGTGACCACCATGACCGCGCGCCTTGGCGAATTCCTCGGCGCTCAGGCTGCCGTTCTTGTCCTTGTCCAGCCGCTCAAACATCTTGGCCGGGTCGCGATGCGCGGTCATTTCCTCCAGCGCCAGCTTGCCGTCATTGTTGGCATCCAGACGCTCCATCATGCGCTTGGCCCGTTTGCCACCGCGCTCTTGGACGGCGGCGTCCAGCTCGGCCGCCGACAGCTGCCCGTTGCCATCCGTGTCGAACCGCTCAAGCATCTTTTCCGCCCGCTTGCCGCCGCGTATCATCAGCATCTCTTGTGCGGTCAGGAACCCGTCCTTGTCCGCATCCGCCGCAGCAAAGCGGGCGGCTGCATGCGCGCTCAGCTCTTGGGCGGTGACCGCACCGTCGCCATCGGCATCAATCTGGGCAAACATCGCGCCCTTTTCAGGGGTCTTGGCCGATACGGCCACACCGCCCAGGGCAATCAGGCTGGAAAGGAAGGCAATCTTCAGTGTCTGCTTGGTCATCATGTCAGTCTCCATTTGTGATCTGCTCGGCCCCGTTTTGTGGGCCAGATGATCATCAAACGGCGGCTGGCGGCATTTCCGTCGAAAAAACTTGCACGCCTTGGGCAAAGTTTTGCGACATCACGACGCAACCGCAAGGTCGGCCCTTTATTTTTCAACCCAACAGGCGCATGTGAGATGGAGCAAAGGACGCTCATATGACCCGCCACGCCGATCCCGCCGCCCTGCAAGCCGCCTCTTCCCAAAGCGATACCGAACGCTCGCGCTGGTCTGCCATTTCGCGCGGTTGGCGCGGCAAATGCCCCAATTGCGGCTCTGGCCCGCTGCTGAAAAGCTATCTCAAGGTGAACCATGATTGCGCCGTCTGCCGGCAAGAATTCTTTCACCACCGCGCCGATGACGGCCCGGCCTATCTGACCATCCTGTTCGTTGGACATCTGATGGCCCCCCTACTGCATCTGGTCTTTGTGACGTGGCGTCCCGAACCTTTGACGCTATTTACCATTTTTGCGGTTGGCTGCGTCGGATTGTCCCTCTACCTTCTGCCCAGACTGAAGGGGGCCATGGTGGGCTTTCAATGGGCCAAGGAAATGGGCGGCTTTGCCCGCACTCCGTGACATAGGCACCTCTTTGGCCCCTCGCTGACCAAGGAGCACGCATGACCATCGACAAAAGCCAGATCCGCAACGCCGCCACTGTGATCGTGCTGCGCGACCGCTTTGACGCGCCGCGCATCCTGATGGGGCAACGCGGGGCCAAGGCCGTGTTCATGCCCAACAAATTCGTATTTCCCGGCGGTGCAGTGGACAGCGGTGATGCCCATGTCCCGCTCGCGGCCCCCCTGCCCGACACCTGTGCGGCGCGCCTGCAAGAGGACGCCGATCCCAGTCTTGCCCATGCGCTGGCCGTGGCCGCCATCCGCGAGCTGTGGGAAGAAACCGGCCTGATCCTTGGCAAACCCGGACGCTGGGACACGCCCCCGCCCCCCGATTGGCACAGCTTTGCCGCCACCGGCCATGTGCCACATGCCGCAGCCCTGCAATTCACCTTCCGCGCGCTGACCCCGCCCGGTCGGCCCCGCCGCTTTGACGCGCGGTTCTTTCTGGTCGACGCCGATGAAATCGCCTCCGACCTCGACGATTTCGGTGCCGCCTCGGACGAGCTGTCGCATCTGCAATGGGTCCCACTGTCTGAAGCGCGCTCTTTCGACATGCCCTTCATCACCGAAGTCGTCATGGCCGAGGTTGAGGCCCGCGCCCGCGACCGCACCCCGCCCGACAGCGTGCCGTTTTTCAAAAACAACGACGAAGAAAGCCTGTTCATGCGCCTGCGCGGCCACAAGATGCCCGATTGACAGCCCCCGCAATAGCGGACCCTAAGCCACCGCGGCCCCCCATACCGCTATCGCAAAACCGATCAGTCCAAGAATTGCAAACCCCAGCGCAACTCCCAGTGCGTTGCGCCTGCCCTGCGGCTGGTGCAACGCCGCCTTTGCGGCAATCAGGGCCTGCAGCGCGTAATAGAGGGCAAAGGCCCTTGAGGCATAGCTGATGATCTCAAAGACGCTGAACGCCCAGGTCAGCACCAGCCCCACCACCACCAATATCGCATAGCCCGCCCTTGCGCTGACCCGCCGCCCCGTCAATTCCTCGATCAACCCGCCTGATCCGCCCGTATCGGCAACCGCGGCACTGAACTGCGCGCTGATTGCCGCGCCGATCAACAACAGCGGCAGGATCGGGGCCACAACCGCAATCAGATCAATGATCGCCGTCTCGCTCAGCTCCAGCATGCCGGGTATGAAAACAAAGCTCAGCAAAACGATGTAGATCAGGTAGATCACGCTCGACAGTCCCTGCGCCAGACGCATGGATCGCACCCGCGTCGGCGCATCATAATCATCCCCCAGATAGCGCGAGGTCTCAAACCCCTGAACCGTCACCAACAACCCCGCAACCAGCGCGACAGCAGGCCACCCCGCCACCGTCGCCGGTGCCACGACAAGGTCGCCCGCGCCTGCCTGCTGCACGAAAAACCACGCCAGCCCGAACAAAAGCCCCGCAATGATGGCCAGCTTTACGCCAACGGTGATCTGCTCCAGCCGTTCCAGCGCATGAAACCCGCGCGTCCATCCGACAATCAAAACCAGCGCCAGAACGCCACTGGTCACCAGCTTGGCGTGAAAGGCATCGTTCAGATCGGTCATACTGACGGCAAAAGCACCCAGCAGGTTCAGATAATAGGCCACCGAAATGATATAGGCGAATGTCAGCGCCCAAGAGGCGACAGTCTCAAGCCGTTGCTCGGTCAGGCTGCGCCCCGCCTCACCGACCTGCGCCAGCCGCGTGATGTTGAACCGGATCGCCGCCCCAAAAAGATAAGCCAAAGCGCAAAGTGCCGCCATCACCAAAGGCGCATAAAACCCGAAAGAGACGTTCAGGATCGGCCCCAGCACCAGAAAACCGCTGCCGATGATCGACGCCAGCGGCGTGATCGCCGCCCGCCACAGCCGCGCTCTGGCCACTCGCGGATGCAGCAGCACTCCGGCCGCAGCCACAGTCACCAAGATGATCAACCCGTTCAGCATTGCACCCTCTTTATGCGCGCACCCGCTGGCCTGAGACCGCTCAGATCACCAGGATCAGCATCACGATTGATCCCACCAGAACGGTCATCCCCGCCCATTCGCGCCCCGAAATCCTTTCGCGGAAAAACAGCGTCGATGCCGCAACGCTCAGGATAAGCTCCACCTGGCCCAGCGCCTTGACATAGGCCGCATTCTGCAGCGCAAAGGCAATGAACCAGCACAATGATCCCCCCATTGAGGTCAGCCCGATCCACAGCGCCACCTTGCGCGCGCCCCATACGGCCCCGATCTGGCCGGGTTCGCGCAGCCGCAGCCAGACCAGCATGATCACCGTCTGCATGCTGACCACCGCCGCCAGCGTCACAATCGCGCGCAACACCGCGTCATCTGACCCCACCGCCAGCGTCGCGCCCCGGTAACTGACGGCCGAAAAGGCAAACAAGACGCCACAGGCAATCCCCAAACCCGCCGCCCGGTTTCCCAGATCCGACAGGCGAAACCCCTTGGCCTCAGGCCCGCCCGACAACAGCAACAGCCCCACAATGCCCAGCGCAATCGCCGCAAACCCCAGCGCCGACACCCCCTCGCCCAGCAAAATCCAGCCCACCAGCACGGTCTGGATCACTTCGGTCTTCTTAAAGGTGATCCCGACCGCGAAATTGCGTTGCTTGAACAACAGCACCACACAAACCGTGGCCATGATCTGCGCGGTGGCTCCCAACAGGCCAAAGCCCCAGAACCCCGGCCCCAGCGGCGGCAGCGCCGCACCACTGACCCCAAGATAGCCCAGCAGCAGCGCCAGAATGAACGGCACCGAATATAGAAACCGCGAAAACGTGGCCCCCGCCGCCGACAGGGTCGCGGTGGCCAGATATTTCTGCAACATGAACCGCACGGTCTGAAAGGTCGCGGCGGCAAGGGTGACAAGGATCCAAAGATCAGGCGCGGAAAAGGTCATCCTCCCCTATAGGCTCATTCCGCGCGCCCCTGCCAGAGCGGATGCGCCACCGGGTCCTTGCGCCGCAAGAAGAACCGCGCGAAAACCACCCCGTAGGACCGGTAGACATAGCCCCGGTTCATCTCTAGAAACCGCGCCTTGCGCGCCCGGTAAAGCGCGGGCAACCGGTGCCACGCCACCTGCGGATGCATATGATGCACCGCATGGAAGTTATTGTTCAGAAACAAGAATGCCAGTATCCCGCGGTCCTCGATGATCACACTGCGCCCCGCCGCCCGCTCATGGGCGCGGTGCTCCAGAAAGGTGCGGATGCGCAGCACCGACAGCGCCCCGTAACACGCCCCCAGATACATCCCCCACGATACCGACGACAGGCTGACCAGCCACAGGGTCACCCCGACCCCCGGCAGATGCGCCAGCCAGTCCAGCGCCACCCGCCGCTCCCCGCGCGCCACCGCCTCCAGATCCGCTTTGACAAAGGCCCCGATGCCAAGGACAGGCCCGATCAGCATCCGGCCCAGCAGCGTGTTGTTGAACATCATCACCCCTTGCCGCCAGGCCCCCAGGCGGGCCCAGACATCGGGGGCCAGAAAATTGCTCTCTGGATCGTCATAAGGATCGGTCAGCCGCGCGTCATGGTGATGCGCCAGATGCAGCGCCCGAAACCGCAGGTAGGGCACAAACAGCCCCGGCTGAAACAACCCCAGCGCCGTATTGGCGCGGCTGCTGCCAAAAGGATGCCCATGCAAGATTTCATGGCTCAACGACGAATGCAGCGTCAGCGCCAGAACCAAGAGCACCATCTGCACCCCGGCCCACCCCTCGGGCAGCCACAGCGCAGCGCCCCAGACCCCGCCACATCCCGCAAATACCGTCAATGTCCACCCGTCCCAGGCCCGCACATCGCGCCGCACCCGCCGCAAGACTGAACCAGGGGACAAGGGGGGTAAGGCCTGCATCATATCTGAATTTCCAATTCTGCCCAATGCGTCTATTGGCATATCCGGCCCATCACAAACCGCTTAACGTCATGAAAACATTGATGTCAGACGGCGTTGAATGGGCATCGGAATTTGCGAAAAACGCACCCAATGGTGACAAACCAACGCCCTTCTGCCCATTCCGATAATGATTAACAAAGCGGACATTCCGTGATAATTATCACCACATGTCAAAAACTCTCACCAAATCGGCCCGCGCCACCGCCTTTCGCCTGCGCCTGACCCAGGCGCTGGCCGCATCCGGCCTCAGCCAAAGCGCGCTCGCACGCGCCATAGGGGCCGACCGCTCCACCCTGTCGCAGGCCCTGGGCGATCACGCAACGCGCCTGCCCAGCGCCCATGTGATCGCTGCCACCGCTGGCGTTCTGGGGGTCTCTACCGATTGGCTGCTGGGCCTGTCCGACCGCCCCGAAAGTGCAGCCGACCTTTTGTCCAACAGCTTTTCGGTCTCCCAGGCCCCCCGCGCGCTGGTCGATGAACAGATCTTTGCCTGGCACCAGGAAGCCGCAGGTTACAAAATCCGCCACGTCCCCGCGACCCTGCCTGATATGCTCAAGACCTCTGACATGCTGGCATGGGAATATGGGCCGCACCTGGGCCGCACCACCCAACAAGCAATCGGTGCCTCGCGCGACAGGCTGGACTGGATGCGCGCCTCGGGCTCTGAATATGAAATCGTCCTGCCCCTGGACGAGATCGAAAGCTTCATCCGCGGCACAGGCTATTACCGCGGCCTGCCCGCCCCCATCCGCCTTGCACAGACCGACCATCTGATCCAGCTCAGCGCCCAGCTCTATCCCCGCCTGCGGGTCTATCAATTTGACGCCCGCAAACTCTATTCCGCCCCGGTGACCATCTTCGGACCGCTGCTGGCCGTCTTTTACGCCGGGGGCCACTACATGGCCTTCCGCGACCGCCAGCGCATCGAAACCTTCGCCCAGGACTTTGACGTGCTGATCCGCGAGGCCAACCATACCGCCCGCGATTTCCCCAGCCTGCTCACCGACATGCGCCCGCTCATCCGCTGATGGCTTTCGGACCGGAGCCGCCTTTGCTTGACCCCGTGCAGCAGGGCGCGGGGCTGGGGGTCCGGTAAAATCGCCG
>Ga0213868_10001067_pt1 | contig 26494 bp, 25 predicted proteins | sample PICome_9_FD_160087 | JGI IMG/M metagenome (GOLD analysis project Ga0213868, IMG submission 160087) | Coastal seawater microbial communities near Pivers Island, North Carolina, United States - PICO127 | ecosystem: Environmental > Aquatic > Marine > Coastal | place: USA: North Carolina... | reverse complement strand
TGGCGAGAAAAAAAAACTGAGAGGGGATGAGGTTGGAGGGGAGGGGCCGAACGAAATAACCCACCCCTTTCCGAGCCAACTTTTGAAAAAAATAAACGGTAAAAACCATCACATTTGACCAAAACACACACAAACTTGAATACTTCACACTTTCCAAAAGCACCATCGATTATCAGCACGGAAACGAACCGGTATCATTTCCAACAAACGATTCCAAATTTTTCTCTCTCGATTTGATTATTCGATTTACAATTGATTGATCGATTCATTGATTCATTCCTAAAACCATAATTGAGCCACATGAATCAAAGCACACCATACCAGAATCATCGACCAACCCTATCACTCAGCAACAACAACGCTGAGAATCATGTGCCATCGCGATCGGCGATGCCTTTATCTCCTAAGACTACAAACGCTTTGTCGTCGGATAAAGATACAATCTTTCAACTTCAACTTGAAATACAAACCCTCAAACAACGACTTTCTGTCACTTCTTCTACCGGGAAAAATGAACTCATGGAACTTGTCCAAGAGAAAGAAAGCGTGATTCAAGCCAAATCTCGGCAGGTTTCTCTTCTGACGGAGAAATTCCATAAGATTTCCAAAGCATTTACTGGGATGGAGGCTGAAGTTGTGAAATTGAGAGATTCAAAGAATGATTTAGAGGAAGAGAATAATAAACTCAAGAGACACTTGAATATTCGAGAAAAGGAAGTGAATAGTCTAGTATTAAGATGCACGTCCCAAGAGGAAAAAATAATGCGGAACAAGGATTCCAAAGTGTTGGAGAGGCAGTTGGGTGAAGTGAAGAAACAGCTTCATGAATCGGAGGAAAAATTAGAACAGATGCAACTACTGGAGAAACAACTTGCCATGACCCAAAAGGAAAAGGAAGAGATTATGCAACAGTTGGAAGCTTTATCGAACGATAAAGAAAATTTAGATCGCCATTTGCACCAAACAAAGGAAGATTTACAACGAATGATCAATGACAAGGATGATGTCCTTGTGACCATGAGAAAAGAACTTGCAAAGATCAAAGAGCTTAAGGAAGAGCAAGATCATGAAAATATTAAACTTACTTCTCTGATGATGGAAAAGGAAAAAGAGTTGTCGGACGCAATACGAGAAATCACTGTGTTGAACGAGGAGAATGCCAAATACAATGAGGATATCACCCGTCTGAATGCGGAGGTTACGTCTTTGGAAAACGAGGTTACTCTGTTGGAAAAAAATGCAGATCATTTGTCGAAAAACAATCAAGAGTCATCTGGTTTGATTGCTCAGTTGAAAATGCAAGTGGAAGAGAAAGAGAAGGTATGTTTTGTAGTAGCCTGTCAAATTATTATCGTTTGATATTACTCACCGTTTCCTTGATCCTAAAGTTCAATCAGAAAATGGAAGAAGAATTTAATATGAAACTGAAAATGCTCAAATCTGAAAATGAGACCACAAAGGATGAGTATGAGGGAATGCTAGTTGAAAGTGAAGAACAGTTTAAAGAGTTAGAGATGCTCTATGAAAAAGAACAAATGAAGGTAGAAAAACTCAAACAGGAAATCATCCAGTCAACTGCACACAACTTGAAACAAGATGAATTAAGGCACTCAGAAGTGAAGACTTTAGAGGATAATCTTAAGGCGACAAAGACTCAATTAGTGAATAAAGAAAAGGAATCGAAAGCTTACCTTTCAGAATTAAAGCAAGAAAAGGAAAGGATATTCGCACTTGACGCTCAGATAAAGGTTCTTGAACGAGCCCGTGATCAACTTGAAGTAGAAGGAGCACATGCAGTAGAAGATCTGAGGCTTCAGCTAGAACAGGCTACGATCAAATATGCAAAGCTTGAAGAAGAAAAGAGATTTATAGAGGCGGGAGCGAAGAAGGACAGCGAACACTTTGAAGTCATGATTGATACTCTTGAATCGCAGTTCAATGACATGAAAAGTGATATTGCGTCGAAAGATGCTCAACTGGAACAACGCCAGTCTACAATAAACACTCTTATGAAAACCAAGACACAGTTAGAGCAAAAGATTGCATCGTACAGATCCGACCTTGATATGATTAATCAAGGATATGAAAGTGCTAAAGCAGACTACGAGAACAAGGCACATCAGCATCGTGAAATTATCGAAAAAATGGTTCATCGACATGAAGAGGAGAAGAAATCTTTTGCCAGTGACTTTCAAGAACTGGACAACTTTGCTCGCCAGACTCAAGAAGAACTTGAGGAAATGTGTGCAGCCAATGAAACATTGAAGCAAGCCTTAGAGGATAAAAGCGAGAGCCTCTCAAGTCTTACAACGTTCAACCAAAATCTAGAGAAACAACTCAAAGAAATTCAGGTATCTCTTAGTAAGCAACAGGAAGAAAATGTTATGAAATCTAAAGAGTTGGAAACTGTCAAAATGCAACTTGAGGATTTGAGACTTACAAAAGATATCGAAATCAATAAGCATCTCGACGCATTAGACAGTGAAAGAGCTGCTAAACTGATTGCGGTAAATAAAGTAGCAGAGCTCACAAAGAAACTGGAAATTGATTTCAAGGAATATCAAGCATTTGACGAATTGAAGGCAGAAAACTTCTTACTCAAGGATAAAATTGAACGTCAAGAAGCATACCTGAAGCGAAAGTTGGCCAAGGAAAAAGCGACCAGAACTACTCCTTCATCGGCTATCAAAACCACCCCTCCACCACCGCCGATTCATAATACCATGAGTAGACCAGCACCTCTCTCACGTTCGTTATCGGGATCAAGTAGATCATCACTGCGTCCTTCAGGCAACGATGACGAGGGGGACAACGTTCTCTAGAGAGTTGTGATGGAATCTATGATGATTGCGCATGGACCTGGTGCGAATATAAAATATACTTTACGTGGTACTAATAAACATACATTTGTATAAGTTATTTGTCGTTGATCATATTTCTCTCACTTTTCACTTGTATTCATCATGGGTACAGTATTTTCAACTGACTCCAGATCGCGTTTTCTCTTCAAGTGAACTATCAGATCATCTTTATGCCCCTTCGGATTCAAAAGCATCCACCTTATCTGCGCATCAATGTATGGTGCGATCGCAGGGCCTCTGGGCAAGTCTAAACGATGTAGAATATCTTTACCATCTAATAGCGGTCGCACCTTCCAGCAACCATCGAGATCATTTCTTTGAATAGTAGAATAGAGATGTTTCGTCCTTGTTATTATATGTTCTGTGTACTCTGTATTTTCTTCTTGCGATTGGATTTCTGCAATCGACGCCACTAAAAGTGTTGTAACCCATTGATCTTTGAGGTTGCGCAGAACCAAGCCAACTTGTAAACGACAAAAATCATAATCTGTTCCATTTCGCATGAGCACGTTTCTCATCTCATCCACGTTGGATAAGATAGCTGTAACAGCTTGAATATCTTTATTTTTAAACTTGATACTTTCTCTGACAATGAATGATGGAAGTGGTTGTTGTTTGCCTCTTGAATCGCTCACCATCATCATCCTCAGAGGATGCAAAAAAGAAGCCAAATATAAGATACGTGAATCTACTCCTGTCTTTTCTGTGTCCTTCTGCGGGAAGAAATTGTGGAAGGATTCCAATACTATAGTTGTGCATCTAACCATAGAAGTAGATTCCAACCATGCCATTTCACGTGCGTTTGAAAGTGATACTGGATCGTCACAATCGCCATAATTAATTCCATGCAAATTTCCATGAATTGTTAACGATTCGTCATGAGGAAATTCAAAAACACACCCTGCCAGTTTGAGATCTGTGATGTATTTGAGAGCAATGCAAGGACGAGCATTTTTCCCCGTCATCATTCCCTCCAATTCTTTCCCAATTCGTTCTCGACTAATTTTCACATGCAGAGATTGATGCACCTCAGGACTCTGTGCAGCATTGACAATTTCCTCACTGAGAGTTAAACTATATCTCACTGCAAATCGTATGGCTCTTAAAACCCTGAGTGGATCATCATGAAATGTAATACTTGCATCTAATGGTGTCACTAGTAACTTGGAATGAAGTAAATCACTAAGAAGCATCAGATATTGAACGGATGGATGAGAAAGAATCAATGAGAGAAAAACACAACACCACATGATTCAAAGAAATTCACTTACTTGATTCCTCTACCAGTCCAATCTTCGACTTGTCGAAGTCTTAAATTGTAAAAAAGTGAATTAACCGTGAAATCTCTACGCAGAGCATCGTCCAATGGAGTCGCATCTTCTTTCAACGTGGGTATTCTTGAGTCTGAAGCGTAAACCTCCCCACCTCTCAAATGTACAAAATCACATTCGATTCCTACCACTTTCATAGTTGCAGTTTCCAAATGTTTGCTTTGATCAGGATTGGCAGCAATAACACCAATGCCTGGGAGTTTATCTCCATTTGTAATATTCTCGTGAAGAATGTACTGCTGTACAATATAGGCAAATTGTAGACCAGACATGGAGTCTAGTGCAATATCGACATCCTGTGATTCGTGCTTTAAAATTTTGTCTCGAACCCATCCTCCAGCAATTCTGATTTCTATTGGTTTCTTCAACTTTGGTAGCTCTACATCTAAAGAAGACACGTTACTGTAAAAGTCAATAGAAGAGGATTCATATGCTAGTGCAGCTTTTTCCAATGTGTCAAATAGACGTTCTTCATCTGGAGTTAACGATAGACTCACGCCTTTTACCAAGGCTAAGGAAACATCAAGCTCTTCACTGCCTGAAGGCACACACATGTATGGATCACGTGAGTTGGCTCGTACAATCATTGTGTAATTTTGACAGTGTTGACTGGCTTCGTTTTGTGTTGGTGAATGGATGGCCTCTTTTGAGATGCTGATGTTGAAAGTTGAAATAATGGATCAAATGACTATCTTGGCCTCATGTTTTCCATTTTGTCATTTTTGTCAGTTTCTCTTTTCTCTCTTCACATTTCTTACAATTAAACTCTGAACTACGTTTTCATAAGTTGTACTTCTACTTTTACACTTCCTCATGAAGAAATCCATCTTTGCAGGAACAAAGCAGTACAAATTGATACTTGGATGTGTATTCTTGTCCATGTGTGCAAGTGTCAGTGCATTTGTAAAACCATCACTGACTCCCTTGAGGAGCGCGTTTCACTCTAGTACCAGCACTAGCAGATATGCAACGTCCGATGAAAAGGAATCCAAACCTCCTACGTTTGGAACGTTCAATCCCTTTCGTCTTGCAGTTCTTAAATTGGGATTAACCGAGCTAAAATATACGTCACCTTTGAACTATGAAAAACGTAATGGCTTATATAATTGTGCAAATTGTGGATCCACATTGTTCGATTCGAAAGGAAAATATGACTCAGGAAGTGGATGGCCATCGTATTGGAAGACCTTTTCAGAAGGTCGCGTTCAATATAAAAGAGAATGGGATGGGAGAATTGAAGTTTCCTGTCAAAGGTGCAATTCTCATTTGGGTCACGGTGAGTAAATTATAAGACGGTTGGATCATATACGTTGATGTCATCCATCACCTATCGTCAGCGTATTCTTACTTATCAAAAACATAATGATTTCATTACAGCATTCCCTGATGGGCCGATGCGATGCGAAGTTAATTCTGATGAATTGAAGAATATTCCTTCAGATGACTTGATGACAAGTAATCCTGACAACATATACACTAGATTACCTCGATACTGTATCAATGGTGCCGCTCTCAAGTTTCAGGAGAAAAATCTTATTTACTGAATGACTCACCCACTCTTTTTAAAAAAATATTTGTATACTTTTTAGACTCTAAACATTTACTTTTCACGCATCACGTTCCAAAATGTGTCATCTGTCATCTAAACTGCGTAGTCGACCTTCGACACCACATTGTGCCAAATATTGAGCTAAAAGTTGCGAAAAATTTGGAACTTCTTTGTAACTTGGAAAATAATTCACATCAACCACAAGCATTTCTCTCTCTTTTTCGTTTTGGAAAGATGTAACCAATACATCAAATCCGAATAATTCCAAACCAAACGCTCGTCGTATGCAATCTGCAATCGGCCTAATCTCTGCACTTGTTACATTCATTAGATTGGTTTCTTCTTCGGTATGGATTTCGTTATGAAAGCCAAAATCTTCTAAAGTCGGATATGGACGTTGAGAATCAAATTCCACAAACTCAGACCCATTCTGATCTACACTTTCACCCTCTGGCAAGTTGGGTAAACTCGACCTGCGATAAACCCATTGTTTGTTGCCTAATACGTACACTTTGTATAATATGCCATCATGATTTGCATATTCTTGCAACAAACTTGGTTCATTTATATGTTCCAAGCCGCTTTTCCCCAACAAAATTCCCATCTTGTGACTTTGAACAGTACCAGCAGCAGTTAACGGTTTTACAATAAGTGGATATTGGAATCCAGCATCAGATATTTGTTTTGCAATGTCTTGAGTTAAATTCGATTTTCTGCAATCCAAGATCTGAAATCGAGGTGAACGGACTCTCATACCACTCTTTGTCGTAATATTGGTAAGGGACGAGGCTAGAATTTTTGCAATATCTGATCGAGACATGAGAGCTTGAACATTTGTGGGGTGATCGACTAGACTACACGCAGGATGACGTTCTTTATACTGCCGTAAACGATTCACACGCTTAAGAGCCTGTCTTTCAGATTCTTGAATGGCTTGCTGCATTTTGCAATCAGCGGACACAGATAACTGTGATTTGCATAAAATGTCCTCAGTCATTTTATGCAAAATGACATCAAACTCACCGCCATGTTGTTCTTCCAAGGGTGAGTCTAAATCTAGTGGTACAAAGGACACTCTCATTGGCTGCATGTGCATCTTTTCAAACTTCGACGAGGAAGAAGTCGTAGTGGCAGTCATGGAGCAACTCGCATCTCCTCGAGTAGGGGAAGACGTAGATGATAAAAAGAACGACTTTGGAAAGATACATTTTATGCGCTGCAGTGAAAAATCTTCTGAACCAGATATGGAGCTAGCACAAGGGTCCCAATCAAGCTGTTCATGTGCAAAATTGAGAAATGAGGCACTGTTGATGGATGAGCAGTCGTCATCTTGCATACCATTTTCTTTGTTCATATCATGATTAGGAACCATGAGTTCTTCTTTGTACTCAAAACCCAAATTTTTGTTCTTTTTTTCTTTTTTAATGGAATATGACTTTGAATTGGATTGTGTTATGGGATGATGCTGCTGATTATGCTGATTACCGTTCCTCAGATGGGGTGGTAGGTGTGTAACTACAGTCGAGACAGACATGGAAGCTTCTGCCATTACTATGCTCATAGATTTCATCTTTTTCGGTCCAAAAGCATACCCGACCAAAATAGGTTTATGGTTAGCAGTAGCTGACGACATTCCACTTTCAGCTGTTGCAAGAGAGTGATTCTCGTCGTTTAAAGATAATTGTCCTTCTTGGCCTTTGGAACACATGATCAAAGTAAGTTATATAAGGTACTCTCGTCGATAGAAAATAGCGAATATCTTCGGTGCGTTAACACTCCATTTATCAACTTTTTCACAATATATTATCTAAGCTTTGGGCAAAATGAAAAAGATGAATCTTTGAATACGGATCAGAAGGTCCAACGAAAATGAGAATACCCAGTGTTGAATGAAAAATTATGAAGAGTGAGTGAGGCGGCAAAAATAGGACAAAGTCAAGAGTTACTTTGCTAATAAAATTCTTTCTTTTTGCAGATTTTCCTCAGCCAAATGGATTTCAATTGGAATGAATCAATTATAATCACAAGCAAAGCTGGATAATAGGACTCTTCTCTTAGCCCTTCGATCACTCTCGGAATCGGAGTATCGGAGTAGCGATGGTTCATACTTCATACTTCAGAACTGGTTTTCTACTGGTTCTTGGTTCTGCAAAAACCCATGATGACTTGGGATTCCGACAACATCAGGGATTACTCAAACAAAAAAAGAGTAAATAAATAAATAACTCATCGATTATTAGACATTACAAATGAATGAATCAATCGAAAGAGATGAACTATAATTGAAAAGATATTACATGAAAGCTCTAGATGTAAGAGCTGAAATCAATTTGATCCGATCGCATCCATTCAATATTTTTGTCTTCATTTGAAGGACTATCATCGTCACTGTCTTCCAGATCGCCTAGAAGATCATCGACCGCTTTCTCGTTATTTTCTTGTTCTTTTGAGTCTTTCGCATCAACTTTGTAAACATCAACCACCATACTACCCACAAAGTATCCAGCATTTATCCAATCAAGCATTTGTCTTGATGTGTATGGTCCATGTATTTCATTATCTTGATTCCCTTTATATGCCCACATTATTGGTTGTGTAGCGTTTTCATTTGCACCCTTTCTTTTCTTTACTTCAGTACTTTCTTTGACAGATTGATCATTTTCACTATCAAAATAGCTTGCTCGTTTCTTAGATATGGCCGTCGAAAATGATTTCAATGATTCAACAATGTCTTTTTTGCTCTTTTCATAAATCATATTCTCTTCAAATTTCATCATCATGACGTTCGACAATTCTGTGAGGCGGTCTAAAGCTCTTTTAGCTGAGCTAGAACGATTAGATGTATCATTGTTATTCTTTCTTTCTCGCTTAATTATGTTCCCATACCTCCCAAGTGCCTGTATAACAGTTTCATCTTCAAAACCTAACAATTCAATTATCTGAAGGTAAATTTCATCTTTGGTCAAGTTATCGTCTTGCGTATTCGTGTCACTGTTGTCACTTCTTCTCACTGCAAAACTCGCCATTCCATCGGAAGGTGTTATTTTTTCATCATCAAGATTGTCAAGCCAGGCATCTTCCTCTCCTTCGTCTCTATTCCTACGAAAGACGTAAGTTTCACCGTCAAAGTACCCCTCTCCATCTTCCCGCTCAGCATTCATATTAAATGGTTCTATTGGACATAGTTCATTATTTTCACCCTTCATATTTTCTGGATCATGTAGTAAGGAATATCTACTATCGGATTGTTCTTCACCGTCGAATCCACCTTTAATTGATCCCTTCGTTGTTTGACCACCAGAGCCAGTCTCGAATTCATCCCCTCCAGCTATGCGCTCTAACGCCCTTTTCGCCCTAGCATCACGTATCCGCCGTTCTTCGTTTATCTCTATTCCGCTTGTTTGTGGGTCAAACGCATCTTCTTCGTCTTCGTTCATGCTGCGATATCGCTCTTCATTTTGAAGTGTGCCTGAACCAGATACAGATTTTTTATCAGAAAAAGATACATTTCCTTTGGAAGGATTAGAATACTTCCCTCGTAGAATAGATGGTTTAGACGGCATGCAATGATTATATTCTAAGTCGTCTTTCAATCGGTTATAGGTTTAATTTGGTGCTGAAATAGGAGATGATACAAGTGTGATTGATGACTGACTGAGAGAAGTGAGAAGCGCAAAGCGCAAACGTGACTGTCCCAATCGTCTTGGTGTTCACATGTTTCATATCATTTTCCTCAGCACTCTGATACATAGAGAAATCATATTCAACTTATAAAAAATATCTCTATTGTTTTAAAAGTTTGATCTTCTATTGACTAAATTTTATACATTTATTCGTCAAAGTTCTTTACTTCCAAGATGATCCATACATCTGGGTCTCTGTGTGTCCATGGAGCTCTTTCTTTGGTGGAACCTTTCCTTCGTAAACGAAGGAACCACCCTCTCTATCACGGAAGTTAATAGGATCTCCCTTGATATCTGAAATTCCGACCATAGCAGGGCCAAGACCAGTGCTTACTTCCATTAGAACCTTAGGATCATTGTAGTGAGTGACGGCACGGACAATAGCAGCGGCGCGAGCAGCAGGGTCTGCACTCTTGAAAATTCCGGAACCAACGAAAACTCCATCCATACCAAGCTGCATCATAAGCGCAGCATCAGCAGGGGTTGCTACTCCTCCAGCCGCAAAGTTAACTACAGGAAGCCTTCCGTTCTCAGCAACGTATTTGACAAGCTCATAAGGAGCCTGTAGCTCCTTAGCAGCGACGAATAGCTCATCCTTTGACATTACAGTAAGAGCCTTGATCTGCTTGTTAACAGTACGAGCGTGACGAACAGCTTCAACAATATTTCCAGTTCCAGCCTCTCCCTTGGTTCTGAGCATAGAGGCTCCTTCAGCTATACGACGAAGGGCCTCACCGAGGTTGCGGCAACCACAGACGAATGGAACCTTGAACTGAGTCTTATCAATGTGATTCTCCTCATCAGCCATGGTAAGAACCTCACTTTCATCAATATAATCGATTTCGCAGGCTTCCAAAATCTGAGACTCGACATAGTGCCCAATACGAGACTTAGCCATGACAGGAATAGTGACAGCGTTTTTGATCTCAAGAATCATGGCAGGGTCAGACATACGAGCAACTCCACCATCACGACGGATATCAGCAGGAATACGTTCAAGAGCCATAACTGCACAAGCTCCAGCAGCCTCTGCGATTTTGGCTTGCTCTACGTTCATGACGTCCATCTAGATTGAAAGAAATTCACGCTCACGATTAGATGAAATCCCAAATGAAAATGTAAAACTGTGTTTTCTGATTTACTTACGATAACTCCTCCTTTAAGCATCTGAGCAAGTCCCTGCTTAACTCTGATAGTTCCGATATTGATTTCACTCATATTGTTAACAATTATTTTAATGTGAGATTGACGCCGATGCAAGAACTGATGCGTCCAAAGATGTTCGCAGCGATTTGAGTCAGAAAATCTTCTCTTTTTGAAAAAAGCTGTGGTTCTCCAATGATCACCCAATTATGTTTTGCGGGAAGTATGACGTCACTTCAGGAAAATTACTGCAAATCAAAAACGTACGAGTACAATCATAAGGCTAGAGATACTGAGGAGATTTCACAAATCAAACAACTAAGTATACGTTATATAATTGTTAAGAATGAACTATATATATTTCTCAAACCCAACAAAATATAAAATACGTCCAGCTGTTTAATCTTTTCTTTAGTTCTGCTTGGAAGCAAGAGGACCAAGGAATTTGGCCTTCTCCTCGGCAGTCTGGAATCTTCCATGTCCAAGCTTGGAGGAAGTATCGATAAACTTGAGATCGATAGTCTCGAGGTGCTTGCGGGAAGAATGGTTCATCAAAGACTTACGGAGTACAAGAGCGCGTTTCTTAACTCCAACAGTAGATCCCTTAACCATGACCCAATCCTCATTGATTTCTCCGTAGTGGGGGAATCCACCCATAGGAGTGATGTGCTTCTCAGTAAGATCAGCAGCTGTCTTACAAGAGGAGGCATCTCCCTTCTTTCCAATGCGGTAAATCTTTTTGTTGAGTTCAGTGCGGTGGAAGTATCCATTCTGACCGGCACGTGGAACAGTGGTGGATACACGGGCAGGATGCCAAGAACCGATACAGGCAACCTTACGAAGACCGCGGTGAGTCTTACGAGGAAGACGGGAAACTCCCCAACGGGTGGTAACTCCCTCGAATCCACGTCCCTTGGAAACTCCGATAACATCAATGTTCTCATCCTTGGCAAAGACAGAGTCAACGGTGACCTCCTTCTCGAAAAGAGACTTGGCGAAGTCAACCTTAGCCTGAGCATCACCTCCGTTGATCTGGATCTCCATGATGTGTGCCTTCTTAAGACGCAAGTTGAGCTTCTTGACTTGAGAGTGTGCAATAACGCGAACAACAGTGCAGAACTTGGCGATACGGTTAAGTTCGTGCTCAATGTCCTTTCCACCATCGTTCTGGTACTTCTGAGCATATTTGCTGTAAGCCTTCTTCTTAGCCTGGTACCAGTTCTTGTAGCAGCGACGCTTGAACTCCTCAGACAAGTGCTCGGCGAAAACAGTGGTCAAAGTGCGAAGACCAGAGGGAGTCTCAACGTATCCAACAACTCCAACAACAACCATGGGTGGAGTTTCAAGGACGGTAACAGCGTCAACAACTTCACGCTTGTGCATAAGGGCACCAGGACGGTCAACTCCACGAAGAACGTGGGTCATACCGGCCTTGTATCCTCTGAAGGCAGTGAGGTGAGGAGCGGCAGAGGCATCGTCCTTAGGGAAAGAACGAATACGACCAAAATGGCGCTTGGTACGCTTCTTAGGGAGGAATCCAAGATTTCCGTGACGGGGGGCTTCAAACTTACGGTGGGACATGTTGCTAACGGGTTGTGCTTTCACTTTCTTAGTGACCTTTTACGTGGATGTTTGACATTTTCGTGGATAGTAAGTGGTAGGGGTAATACCCCAAAGCTTTATTAACCCTAACATGTTTCGCGGGGTTTATTGTATGAAGAAACTAGAGAAATAGGTACTGAATGAATGAATGAATCATCAATCAATCAATCCTAGTACGAAGTGAAGTAAACTTTGGCATGTCACGAACACAACTTTTCAAAGTGTGGGTCATCCGAAAATAATGTACTGGAATTAGTATATATGCTTAGGAAGGTACTAATGACCTAAGTTTCGTGTCTTATAATCTAATTGAACAGGAATAATCTCACCACCGTAATGTATCTTTCACATCAATCTCAACTTGTATCAACATTTTTCTTTTGATATTTTGCGTCATTTCATTTTGACTATCTTCCTGAAAACTCAACCCTCAGATGAACTTAATTATTAGGAGGCTTGACATTAATGGCTCTTCCATTCACCTCTTTTTGATCCAATTTCAACACCTTGTCAGTGACGTCATCATCCATCATGGTAACAAAGGCAAATCCACGACTTCTTCCAGTCTCGTTGTCTGCCACAATACTTACACCACCAACTTCCCCAGCTTCGGAAAATACCTCTCTTAAATCATCTTCAGTGACTGAGAAATCCAAATTTCCTACGTAGAACTTTAGTACACCTAGGTAGTCTGGATCACGACCGGCTTCGATATTTGACAAGATGCGCTGAACTTCCGATTCAGGCAAGGCTACAAGTTCATGATTTTCATTGACGTTGAACAAACGTTCAGGAGTTTGGAACCATGAATGTGAGCAAAGAGAACATTCAATACGGCGACCTTTACCGCTTCCTAGGTCAGAAAGCGCAAGGGCATAACTTGTGGCACAACGGCCACATCTTACGTAAGTATCTGGTATAGGCAAAGATCTGCCGTATTCTGCCTGTTTGTTGTCTCCAAGTGTTCTTCTTCCTGTCTTTTCCTCTGTGACAGATGTTTCTTCCGCGGTACTGAAGAGAGAGGTTGTCACACTGTGAGAGGGAGTCACTGAGAACGCTTTAACCGACGAAGCTGTAAAGATAAGAGCAGAGATAATAGAGAGCTTCATGATGGAATTTTCAAAACTGATTACAAAGTGAAGAAACTTTTTCACAGTTATACACAACACAGTGATGGAGCAATAGTGTCGAGGCTTGATAGCCAGCCAAAAACACGGTCGTACGATTTTTTTTCCACACCACGTTGAAGTATTTTGTGATGGCAGAAACTCACCTAACCGACAAGGTTAATGTTTTCAAACAAATCAATCGAAAATCGACACAAGAAAGAAATCCAAGTTCATATTAGACATCAGTCATCATCCATCAGCGAAAAACGAAAACACGGAGCGAACAGATACGATATTCTATTGAAGTTTGATGACTCCAATTTACAATTCCATCAAATGAAGAAGCATAAAAGGCAATATTCTCCAGTCTTTTCTAGCGAGAATGTTCGACGTTCAAATGTTCTCCCTAGAGGAATGCATTCACCTCCAGTTGTCATTGCCAACTCGTCACGTTTTCTATGGGATTCAGATGAACCTCTATCGCCACCTGAAAGTTCTTCCAGAAGTATTTCGTTCCATGACCTTGCTAATCGTCGATGTAACGATCTTTCTATACCAGCATTTAAAGATTCCAAACTTAGCTTTAACAACCATGCACCGTATGTACCAAAAAATATGACCCGAAATGGACAGAAGGGTTATGAATATCACGTTGGACCCAGAAGTATTGGCTGGATTCATTCGAACTCTTCCTCAGAAATAAAATCGTCCAAATTGATGATGATGGTTAGAACCCTATTTTCTAGACTATACTTAAGATCAATTATTATTGGCATAGTGGTCATCTCATCACTTTGTATCGCTATAAGTACGCATCATCGAACCAAAAACGAAACTTCTATTGATAAGTCAAGGTATGATGCCATCCAGAAGCGTATTATCGAGAGCGGAATTTCTATCAATACTTCAATGCAAGTATCAGGAGGAAAAGTAACACCACAGTTAAAAGCTTTGGATTGGATCTCTTCTCATGATGCTTTACAACTTGCTCTTGATTCTGATGAAATACTTTCTCGATACGCCTGCGCTGTACTATTCTATTCAACCAATATGAATGAAACGTCTGGTTGGCTATCAAATTTCCATACTTGTTCATGGCCTGGAATCAGCTGCAATACATCAAACGGTTCACTGCAAATAACTGACATCAGCCGAAATGATCATAACGATGGTGGTTTTTTGTCGAGGGAAATCTTTGTCGCCTTGCGTGAGTCCCTTGTTTCATTCCGATGGGCCAATACTTCTCTTAGTGGAACTTTGCCTCCTGAAATTGGCTTGCCGAAATTGAAGGTTTTGTATCTCAACAACAACGGTTTGTCAGGATCATTGCCCACACAGATATTTGCATCATCGTCACTTGAACTTTTGTCACTTTATAATAACAATTTTACAGGGACGCTCATGGACAACTTTGATAATATGGCCAATCTTACTGCTTTGTATTTGGATAGCAATGCCTTTTACGGTACTATTCCGACATCAATCAGTATGCTTTCAAAACTTGTCGATTTACGTCTGCAAAATAATAACTTTATTGGCACTATTCCACCACAGTTGGGAAGGCTTGAAAACGTCCAAGTTCTCTTTCTCGGCAACAATAATTTGACAGGCCCAATCCCAAAAAGTTTCGATCAAATGAAGCACCTGCAATATTTCCATGTACAATCTAATTCTTTGACTTCCATTGATATCGAAAATTCACTTGAAAACATAGTTGAATTCATCGGGAATTCCAATTCCTTCGGTGGAACACTCCCAGAACTATTTTTAAGATCTGATTATCTTAAGAAAATATGGCTGGCAAATAATGATTTTGTTGGTGAAGTTCCAATGACAATCTGCAACAAAGTCGATACACAAAGTCTCGATTTTACCGTCGATTGCGAAAGCGTGACTTGCAGCTGTTGTCAAATGTGTACAAATACATAAACTACATGTGTAGATGATATTCTTTCCTAAAATTACTTCTGATAAATCCTACTTAGTAGTGAACTATTTATTGAGAACGAAGCAACCTTGATAGAATATCAGGTCTGTTCACAATCATACCCTTTACTCCAGTGCTCATGATTGCCCTATACATTTCTTCATCTTCATTTCCAACGTTGTGAAATAAATATTTACTATCATGTAACATCCCTCTAGGTCCTCGCATCCAAATCATGGAATCCATACCTGCTTCATGTATCATCCTAACACGTTCTGGTGTACATGTGCTGTACTTCAGATGAACTTCTGATGCATCAACTTCCTTTGCCTTCTGAATGAAGTCTTCAGGACATTCATTAAAGAGAGCGCCAGTTTTATATCTGTGTGTGCCATCTGGGAGGCGATCAGGTCGAAGTTCTCGAATCCGTTTGATCTGAGAATGATCGAAGGAACTGTAATGAACCTTGTCAACCATACCAAGTCTCTCAACAAGATTCAGAACAGGCTCTGCTGTATTTGGACCTTTAAGTTCAATCTTGATTGTAGTTCCAAGATCCTTAGCATCAGTCAGTACCTCGAAAAGGGTAGGAATGTAACACTCTGATTCCAATTCTTCGATTATTTCAGGTCCACACCCAAATTCATCAAAATGTGGGTTGAACTTCAGTTTTCTCACTTCTTTGTAGGTCAGGTCTAGGATAGACCCTTCTACTCCACAGTATTCCAATAGTCCACCTGGCTTTGCATCGCTTCCGGTCCCATGGAACACGACGAGTTCTCCACATTTCAAGAGAAACACATCGATCTCGACTTGTTCGGCTCCATGCTCAACGGCAAGCTTAACCGAATGGCGCGTATTCTCCAGAGATTTGTACAGAGCTCCCCTATGACCGACAACTGTAGGTTTATGACTATGTTTTGTATTCATATCGGTTTTCTATGAAAATTGACACAGAGGAGAAAAAATGTCAGAGGCTGATTGACAACCAACTGGAGAAGGTGAAGCAGAAGCAGGAAGATTCAGTCGTGAATCTCGGGAACGAACATAACAATGTCTAGTTAGCGCTTTTCTCCTGTATCGTGTGTATCTATGTACAACCATCGAAGTTCTTCCGCGTCCTGCTTCCAGTTTCATTTGACAAGGCCAAGAGAAACATAAAAAATAACTTACCAATAAATTGTGGATTGTAACGGTAGATGGAATGTCTGTCTTTGTTTCCGATGAATAATTGGTGGGATCGTTCTTGCCTTGTATGTTGAGGTAATCTGACCTTAAATCTTGGATTTTAGAATAAAATACATCATTTGATATGTCTGATGGTTTGACAGAATCATTAGATTGAAATTTTATTGTATTTGGTGCAATATTTTCTGAAAATAATCTATGGCATGAGTGTCGATGCAATCTGGTAACGTCAAATGCTTGCATTGGAATGAAGGCTTGTGTTTCGGACATTCTTCTCAATGATGCAAGAAGTGGAAGTGTGTAAAGTGTGCGACGAGCATTTGAGATACGACGCATGGTAAATACTTGTGAATGGTTGATGGCGAGTTTCGAATGCACAACATGCAGAGTCTCACGAATGACATCGTTGTCGATGGGATGAATGCGGTTTTTCTTTCGCGTGTCGCGTGTCGCGAGTCGCGAGTCGCGAGTCGCGAGAGTCGAAATCGCAGAAAAAATCATGAAGTCCTTTTACTTACTTACCGAATGGGTTGGGATTAACGATTGTTTAACGGTTCCCAAACGATACATAATATACTCATATAGTTTTGTTTCATTTTATTGTAAAGCTTTGATTGTTTCAATAATTGAATCTGCCAAGTTTCCACCAGGTAATCCTTCATTCAGTTGATATCCTCCTTCCAAGCCAAACACAAACTTCACGTCATTCCCCACGTGATTTCGGAGGAAACGAGTCATTTTCCCATAGTCATTAGCTGTCAATGCGCAACTAGCCAAGTCATCACTTAATAAAGCATCGTATCCAGCACAGATAATAACGAGATCTGGTTTCCACTCAATAGAGGAACAGAATGGCAACACATGATCCTTTAATGCGGATTCGTAACCACATGTCCATGTGCTATCTGCAGGGAGAGGGACAGTTAAAATATTTTTATGTTGGCCTCTAATGCATCTCTTCTCTCCTTGATAAGGAAATGCAGGATACTGATGCATAGAAATATATCTCACATTAGAATAATTTTGAATAATATCGGCAACACCTTGACCATAGTGTACGTCCCAGTCGAGTATTGTAATTTTTTTAAATCCACACTTTATTGCGTGTAAGGTAGCCACAGCAGCAAAATTGAAGATGCAGAAACCGTTAGGACCACTCTTCGTAGCATGATGTCCTGGAGGACGAGTCAATGCAAATGAAAAATAATTCAAATCATGTTTCACATGATCAACACTCTTTATCCAACATGCTGCAGCTCGTAAGCAAACATCAAAAGACTCGGTTGTCAAATACGTATCAGGGTCTAGGTATCCAATAAAACCGCATGGATCTTTACCATCTTTTATACGACGATTTTTGGATGAACGACATTTAGATTCAAGGGACATCACAAGTTCTTCAGTGTGTACATCACATAACAACGTTCTTGCATAATTTAAAGCTTCCTCCGAGAATGGCTCGTGTAAATCTTGGTTGGATGTAAATGGAGACACATCAATCAGCTCAAGATCAATTTTTACATTCGTTTTGTATGACACTATTGCTTTTATACACGCATCAATTCTACCGGGTTGCTCTGGGTGATATTGTATATCGCGATGTAAATAATTACTTGAGTCATACAATATCCTTAGAGGCCCAATCGCTCCAGCTCCGATGTTCAGACCAGTCGCCGCAGAAATAAAAGAACATAAAATGATACCATTGTGAAGAAGTTCCTTTCTAATAATGTCAGCAACCATCAATCGATAAATTACAAGAGGATGATTCGGTGTTCGGTGCGGTGCAATTATCAGTTATCAGTTATCACAGAACAGAAGCGTAAGTAAAGTGGCCGGCTACTTTTGTCTGAAGAATGAGAAGCCGGCCCCTCATTCTTCTTTTCAGACTTCAGACTACTTACTTAGTCTACCCCCTGTGATTGCATATTGTAATTCCGGAGCACACTCCTCTAATCAATCCAAAGCACGCCAAACAACTAAGCTTCATCTACATCATTATGCCTGAAGCACGAAAGAAAGCTGACGCCTTCTTCCATCGATTGGCGAATACTGAGACAGTGGCATCTCTAGACATGAAAGTATCACCGCGTGATCCGAAATCATTTAAGGAGTCACTAAGATCTCCTGATAAGAATAAACCAGATTTAGAACCCCCCAAAAATCCAATTCAAAAGAAAACTACGGTACGTGCGTGGAGATTTTGCAGATAATTTTCACCGTACTCTCCAGGCTGATGTCCGGTACTCTCACACTTTCGTCTTTCGTTGTTCTTCCGAAGGCCTCCTTCTTTGAAAGAATGTCCAAGTCTGATACATTTGCGTCTAGAGATATGAAGGAAGGGAAACGTGAACCTAAGAGCTTCAAAGACTCTATTGGAAATAGGTAAAAAAGGAGTATGTGATTTTTCAGGGGGGAAGTTCATTCTACATAAGCTTATCAATATACTTAAAGATATTTATTCTTACTTCTTACCGTTTCACAGTTGGACGTTCCTCTTGTCTCGTTTTACTATCTCTGCTGAATGCATAACTGTCTATTCTACTAGAACAGACTGAATGTCTAGCGACAATAATAATGAACGATCAATAGCAAGAGCAATAGTAAATGGCGAGTTCACACCGAAAAAGGCCCCACCGCGAAGGAAACGAAAATTGGAAAGATCACAACGTTCAGAAGATCTGGATTTTGTCTTACGCCAGTTCCAACAGTCCAAACACGGTGTACGTTTATCAGCGTCTAATATCGCAGCAATTGCTGGATTCCATCCATATTCATGTCTTCCGAAATTGATAATGGATCTCATTTATCAAGGTTCAATCGGACAAAAGTTGCTTGAAAGAGATGCTCGCCTTCTTAACATTCAACTAACGTCAGAGGAACAAGCATTGTTAGAATTGGCGAATAAGGCAGGTGTAAAGGAGGCATACAATAAATCTGTGGACGTCAGTAAAGGAAAAGTAGAAGTTAACTCAATTCAGGAAGCAAATAATATCAAACAGAACATTGTACAGAAGGCCAAAAAAGCTGGCAAGCTGAATCAGTCTGAGCTGAAACAACTTTCCGAAGGGATTCGTCAAAATGTAAATACTGGTTATGGAAAAGTCAATGAAGATGATGCACTAAACATGTATGAAAAAGCATGTGGTTGGGAAGTGAACGAAAGAAACGAGGTATTTAGAATTTGGAATTTTAAGAGACATACCATCAATAATATTGCAACCGTCGAACCGCTCGGCGATGCTGAAGTTATACCTCCACGACCCCTTGATATTAGTTCTGATAATTACAAAAAAGAGAAGAATGAAGTAATTGTCATTGATAGCGATGATGACAGTGTCAAAGGAGAAAATTTATTTTTTCAAAAGACTTCTAATGAGAGCGAAGGTATCAAACCGTTTTTTAGTATTATAGGGATCGCAGATGGAATAAGAGATGAGCTTTACCACAATCCTGATTCAATAAGTGCTACCGACGATAATTGGCTACTGAGGAAAGTTGTAGTGGAGTGTAAGCATCGCATGAGAAGCGCTACGATACCGCCTCCTTTCTACGATCAGTTACAATCGATTGTTTACTGTTTCATGTACAACACTTCTGAAAGTGACCTAATTCAAATAGTACGAACAAAAAAGTCCAATAAAGACCACAAGGAGAAGGAGAAGATTAAGGCAGATATTCAACATAAAGATGATTCTTTGTCAGTTGAATCTACTGGAGAGAATCTCAATAGCAACTCTTCATCTGCCAACATCAGTATTACCACAAGTCGGGTTTCACTTAACGACCAAATTATGAAACATCGAGAAAACTGGTTTAATGTTATCTTGCCTCGGCTACGTCAATTTGTCGATGTAGTATATGACTTTAGATGCGATGACGACAAACGTTACTGCTTGCTCACAGCTGTAGCGTCATCGGATAATGAAAACGATGACACGATGTGGTCAAAAGTGTTAGACGAACTCCCTTACCTAAAGGATTGTGATATCGCCTATTATAGATCATAATATTAATAATAAATATTCTTTACATAATTATTCTATCCTTTATTAGGATCCTAGGTAGTTCTATTGTCTCGAATCGTCACCCAATTCTTGTAAAATTCGTTGTCTTGGAGTAGCTCTGTCGGTTTTATAGTTTTCCCATTTTTCTGTTTGACCACGGCTTTTAGATCTACTATTGCAAATACTATTGGAGTATTTCCATCTTTTATGTTATCTGGATGCTCTTCAAACGAATGTCGATAGTACCACCACTTGTCATTCTCGCAGATTTCAACAGTGGTCGAAATGACATACCGTTGAAATGGGTTAATAGGACGGAAATATCTGACATTATTCTCAGTGGCTAGGAACAGCATGCCTTCTGTACTCAGCATTCGTGACATTAATTTACCCGCCGGTAGCGTTCTCCAGCGCGATAGCTCAGCATTACACAGGTAATTTGCATTATTCATGTGGAAGAAACCATCGACATCTATTAAATGACACCGAAAAGGAATGATAACCTTTTTTCCATGTGTGACCTTTGGAGGATTTATCATCCCTCTCATAAGCTGGTGCGCGACGCGAACGAAGTATGTGAGCATTATTTTTATCGAATCAAATCTATCTATGAATGTATTTACTTTGGTTCTTGTTGATGTTATTTCTTGTTGTTAGATGTTAGAGATGTCTTTAACTTGAAGCCTATTTTCATTACTGAGAAGGGATGTAAGACGAGCTCGAAAATCCAATAGACATCACGAAACTCATCAAACATCATCAATCATCGAAACTCGGAATTCTTATCTTTCTGACGTCGTTACCATGAACAAGGGAATGACACAATCAAGAGAAGCAGATGCAACTGACATCAGTAGCAAAATGAAGTTAGATAAATTTGAACATATTGTCAATGGAATGATCAAAGTGTTCTCTTTTTTGATTCCAATCATTATTTCCACAAGTCAATCGGTATGGAACTTCTATAAGTCACTACCAGAAAACACATTACGGCTACTCATAGGTTTTATTTACTGCTTCTTTGGGGGATTATACCCCACATGCTTTGCTGCTATTGAAGCTGCAAAGCATGGTGGTATCCAAGAGCTCGCAGAAGCTTTCTCTGACTTATCAACTGAAGCATTGAAAGTGATCGACGCCAATAAAAAGGATGACGTTTTAGATGAAAATAAAGATGGTATTAAAGATGTAAAACAGATTTCTGAGAAAGAGCTTATCCTTAGAAAAGCTAACATGGTCGTCACGAAAATGAATCCTGAGAAGGTACGTTTTGAGAACCGATAATTCTCCGGTCTATTAGTATTTTCTTAATCTCATCAGAGTGAGTCCATCGAAAAATAAGGTCAATCGTGCAATCGCTTGCATCTACAAAGTTTGGATTTCTGTAGTAGCGGTTTTATCACTCAAGTTTGCTCGTAATATTGCTCTTTCCCAGTCCATAAGCAGCTTCTTATACAAACCTGCTCATCGCTTTCTTTTGCCCTTGGTGAAGAAAATGACACCTGGTCCATATGAGAAGTGGTTGCCTACTATTTTGAGATGGTGCGTTTTTTGTATTCTGCTTATTGCTGAGATCAAATTGTTATACTAAAACACATTTTCTTCAGGATTGTCAGTGTTATTGCGGTTACGATCGCATGGAAAGTGCAGTTGTTTCTATCAGCATTTACTTCTGCATTGGTTGGTAGTCTCATTATTACTAGAACTGCTCTGCAAGTCGCCAAGGACAACGGTATCACGCTTGGGGGGTTCCTTCCCGAAAATCATCAGGATACGCTTCTGGATGAGGCATTGTCTTATGCATTAGCTGCTCTTGGTCTTTTCTTTCAGTTACATCATAATTTCTCAGCCCCATTTCCATTGAATCTTGTTTTGCTCCCTTTGGAAATGGCAGAGCAATTTGTCAGGTGGTCTATCTCCGGATAGAGGTCCCTGACTAGGATCGTACATAAAACAGATAAATAAATTGAATATTAAAAATCAAGATCTGTACGGTTATTATATTTAACATACGAGATAGTTCTCAGCCTTTTCACACTCCAAAAAAATTCGGCTTCCCTCCAAAATCGTGTTTAATGGTGAGAATGATTCTTTCCATCTCCATGAAATGTACTCCAATATTCAGAACTAGCTTTCGCTTCATCAGAGAATTTCATCTGAGCAAAAACTCCAAGAGCGGCAACAGTACTGCGAAAATGAAAACAGAAAAAGTGTTAGGAATTCCATTGATAGTTTATCAAAATAGTGGTTATGAGCACCAACGAAAATCTACCAGCGATGCCGTTGAGGTTGGAATCAACTCAGATACCTAGTTTGGCGTCTATTATTCTTGAAACTGACAAAAATATATTGATTTTGAACGAGAAATTGACTTACGCAAATCCAACCATGAAAGGGCGGTTTCCGACGTGAGAAATTTCATGGGCCATTAGCCTTGCTCCAGACAGCTGTCTCCATGTCTTGTTCCCTGATGCCGCCTTAGCCTGCGCTGCGGCAATACGAGCTTCCTTTCCACGAGCAGCAGCTACTGCTCTGGACTGAGCCATGCGCTCTTTGAAGTAGTTGGTGACTTCTTCGTACTTAGCTTCGCTCATGTTTGGTGTTCCAAATATGTACTGAAGAGTTTCGCTGAAGAGCCTTGTGGAGGAAAATAATTTATTGCACACGTTGGGGGTCTGAATGGGATAGAGACTTGGTTTTTTACACAAAGAAGAGATTTCAATTGTCGTCATTTTTTTTATCTCTATCAAAAAATAATTATTATTCATTCAGCTGAAATGATGAGGAGTGAATTATGGCGAGGAGCGACAATTATGCTCCACTGTGAAAAACTATAGCTTATTTATATTTGCTATTGACCGACTTTCTTGAAGTAAAAGGGGCAGAAAAAATGGAATGGAAATGGTTCTGCTTTTCTTGGCGCTACTTCTTGGAGCTTATCTGGCCACGTGCTTTTATATTCATCATCAGATTTTAAGGGATGTACCCAAAACTCACCATGCCGAAAATTTAACCTGGATAACTGTATACAAATGAGCCCATGTCAAGATCTTCGGTGTGACATTCAGCATCCATTAACTTTTTCCGCCGTTCAGAAGTCAGACCGAATTCAATCCATTCAGCAAGATCGGTAGACATCATATAAAAATGACCAGTTCCATATAAAGTCTGTTGCTTCCAACTCCAAACTACTGATCCTCCATAAATGCCTGTATTGTATGGTGCTATGGGTAAATCATTATCTAAATACTGGAGGAGCAAGTCAGTAGATATCATCGTATCGTCGTCAGTCTTCATTATGTAGTCAATCCCATACTTCGATAATGTTGCACCATATTTAAAATAGGTTGGACTCTTTCCTTCGTACAATCGGCCTCTACATTGCCTTGGCGATCCGTCGGTAGTGTTAGTGGTGCATCATCGCAGGTCAAATGGTCTGCTAGTATCTCCTTCTCCCAAGACAAATGTGTACGCAATTTGACAGATTCTCTTATTAGGATGATAACTAATCTGTTCAATGAATTCTGAAAGACTGCAAACTCGTCGGTCATTTGCATTGAAATATGTTTCTCGAATGATTTTTTGGGGCTCAAACTGCTTCTCACCAGACATGGAAAATACCCCAAGCAATATTGTCGATGGTCGAGGCGCTCCAATAGGTCCCTCATCTTTGAATGCATGTAAATGTTCTATTACACTCAAGGATCGCCCAGTGTTGGTGAAAGAAGTATTCAGTAGACTACATATTCCAAGTGTGGCGAAAAGAGCCAAAATGACTCGGAAACATTTTGAATTCTCTTCATAGGACAAGATATCAACTAATTTGAGACCAGAAGTGATCTATGTATGTAAAGTTAATATGTATCTGACTGAAAGTAACAATACTTATTTCGATGGAACCGAGTCTGACTGACAAATGACTATTTGAATTTGGGGATTGGGGAGATAGTCCGAAAGCTTTTAGTTTAGTTTCAGTGGGAGATAATCTCAATAATTTTACGAAACAAATCTACGACGAAAGTCTTTGCATCTTCTTCCAACACCATTTCCAACTCTTCTAGTAAGCCAGTGGTTCCCCTTTCTTTATTATTATCTTTGATATAGTTCATAATAAAGTCAATCAAAGTAGCCTCCTCTTCTCCAAGATATTCAACCAACTGCTCTTTTACAAACACGCGGATAGAAGCAGCATCCTTCTCGTGAATAAAAGGAAACTTGGCATTTGATAGTATTTGTTCTTTGGTATATTGTGATGCTTCTTTCAAGTAAGCAGCATTATCTTCAGCTTGATTTGCCGCCTTTATTTCTGCCAACGATTGAGTGGATCCAATATCGATTCTTTCCTTGCGTTCGCAGACTTCGTCGTATTTTGCTCTCTTCGAAACTGGTTCTTCGTCAACTGTCGCAGATATGTTTGTACTAAGAGCTGAGGGAAGTGGGACAATAGGGGGAGGGACTAAAACCGGTGGCGGTGGTGGTAGTACAGGAGGTAGACCAGGGGCTCCTACAGCCGAAACTCCTATTGGTGGAACTAATCCAGGCGGTAACGGTGGTGGAATGGGAGGGGGAGGAGGCAGTGCAGTCGGGAGAGGCGGTAGAGTCGGAGGAAGTGGAGCATTCTTTGATGTTTCCTTAATTCTCTCCTTTGCAACCTGTTTCAATTCATCTAGTCTCTTCTTTACATATTCTGCCCTCTTTCGTTTATACCCACCGGTCGATTCGTCTACTTTTTTGCGAAACTCAGCAACTGCTGCAAGAACTTCGGGGGCATTGAGTGGATCGGTCTCTTCATCATAAGCTCCATACCCTCCTGCAGCAGCGGCAACTTTGTCTTTATCTAATTTGTTTTCAGATTTTAATTCGTCGTATAGCTTTGTTTGTGGACTTTCACCTCTATCTAGTTGTTCTTGGGTACTCTTTAAGTGTTGATAACTCATAATCAATCTGTTGACCATGCTATCATCAGCACTTTGAGCTGTTCTACCAACATCATCGTCCTTTCGTTTGCTGTAAATTGTATCCCATAATGACTCTAGCATACGTCTATCGACCTCTGAACGTTCGGGGTACAATTGAGGCATGGACCCGTCTTCGTACCAAATAAAAGCGTTCATAGTGCTCGAGAGCGTTTTTCTGGCATTGATCCAATTACGAATAAATGTCATACTTTGAGCCGAGTTTGTCAATTTAACAAGGGCAGCCACATCTAAGTTATCGTCCCCTTCTTCGTCTCCCGGTGAACGCTTGATCGGACATGAATATGAAATATGTTTGGTTTGCCCAGTGGTGTGGAGGAAAAACTCTCTAAGATTGCGTGGATGCCGCAAGAACGGAGGAATGTGTGTTAGGAGAATGTGCTCTGCGCTTATGCTCATCACTGATTTGGGAGAGGAAATTCGTGTATGTAGCTTGAAATAAATAGATGGTGAAGACGATGAAGAAGGGAGTGTATGGATGTTTGGAGATGATCGAGAATCGAAAAGGTCGAAGCAGAAAAAATGTATTAAAAAAACGCAGGATAGTACTTTGTGTTCATTTTACTTTCAATTATTCTTTCAAACACCTACCAATTTCAAGTCGCTCTTGCATTAATACAACTACGATGTCTATGGATGAACAACGATGTTTATCAACGAATAATTCAAGAAATAGGATCCAATTTCGGTGGAAATATAAAGATGATCGTAAAGAGCTACCTTTTGTGGTGGTAGAACGTGTGATGTCGTCGTGTTACTTTCGACGAGGATGGTGATCCTCATCCTTGGTTAGAGAGATGAGCCGACTTGGCGACATAAAGAAAACAGAACACTCATTGGAGAGATATGAGTGTGGCATAATCAAGAATAGAATCAATCCAGTCTCCAGTCAGAAGATATGTTATGTATAGCTATTTTAGCGTATGTTCAGTTAATGATGAGATGATGACGCGTAACGAATTATCACATGACGTGGCATTTTATAGTGTTCCAAGGAAGTCATAATAAATCATGTACCCTCGCCAATATTGTAAATTTGATTCGTGAGAGGCCATAATTCCAATTTTTTTCAATTCCAAGTTCGAACAAAGTTCTGAAAGTTGCAAGTGCCAATCAAG
>Ga0213868_10001066_pt1 | contig 26498 bp, 26 predicted proteins | sample PICome_9_FD_160087 | JGI IMG/M metagenome (GOLD analysis project Ga0213868, IMG submission 160087) | Coastal seawater microbial communities near Pivers Island, North Carolina, United States - PICO127 | ecosystem: Environmental > Aquatic > Marine > Coastal | place: USA: North Carolina... | reverse complement strand
AAACCAGATGGATGTTTTTGGTTGTATACAGCATTATGAGATTTACCATGGTCTTTATAAGCCCACATTTTTTCCCATAATTTTTTACTATTTGTAGTAACCATTCCACCCTCGCCGCCAGTAGTCATTATCTTATCCTGGCAAAAGCTCCAGCAGCCTATGTGACCAATTGAACCCACGGATTTTCCCTTATATTTAGCTCCATGAGCTTGAGCACAATCTTCAATAACAAATAATTTATTTTTATTTGCAATTTTCATTATATTATCCATTTCACATGGCCATCCCGCCAAATGAACACATAGAATAGCTTTCGTCTTTGGACTTATTAACTTTGTAATATTAGAAGAACGAAAATTTTGAGAATTTGGACATATATCAGCAAAAATAGGCACTCCACCTGCGTTAACAATAGATGATACTGATGCTATAAAAGTTCGCGATGTTACGATAACTTCATCGCCCTTTTTTATACCTAAGGCTACTAATGCTAAGTCAATAGCAACAGTGCCATTAGATAAAGAAACTGCAAATTTAGAGTCAAAATATTCTGCAAATTCTTTTTCAAATTTTCTACACTCATGACCGGTCCAGTAATTTACCTTGTTCGAAATTAAGACTTTATTAACTGCATCTACTTCTTTTTTTGTATATGATGGCCATGATGAGAACTTAGTATTTAACATGGTATTTTCATCTTATTTTTCATCAAGGTCATTCCTTCTTCAAGGTTAACTTTTGCTTCGAATCCGAAACTATCTTCAGCTAACTTAGATTCTAAATCAAAACGAATAAATGATGAGGTTTTATTTTTATCATCATCTAAAATAACCAAACTACCACTGCCTGAAATAGATATAGCGATTTCAGCAACCTCTAAAACAGTATTTTTTTTTCTTGAAGAAATATTAAAAATACCCTCTGCTTTAGAGGTAAAAGCTTGCAGGGCTGCACTAGCAACATCGTATGCATGAATAAAATTTATTTTATTTCTAGCACCCGTAATTTCTATTAAACCGTTTGATGATGCAATATCTATATAATTTTGCACCAGTTTATTAGCAGGAAGTCCATATCCGTAAATTGAAGACGGTCTAAGAATTGTACATTTTAATCCTAACTCAGATACATGGTTAAAAACACTTTCTGCAAGAACTTTTGAATATCCATAGAAACCCCCCAAACCATTTAGCACTAAGGGATCTGTTTCCTTGATTTTAATTGCATGAGGATTCTTGTAAACCACACTACTAGATAAAAATACAATTGCTATATTTCTTAATTTTGCCCATTCTGCTATGTTTATGCATGATCGAACATTTGTGTCAAAAATCTTTTGAGTTTGCCAATTTTCATTGATAGAGTCTGTGAATGGTAACTCGGCTGCAAAATGAAAAACAGCTGATACTGATCCAAAAATATCATCAAGTTCATCAAAACTTTTCCATTCTGTTAAATCCCATTCTTTTCTAGTTATTGCTTTGTAAGAAATGCCCTTTTTATTTAGTAAGCTAATCATATGACTTCCTGTCATACCATTTGCTCCTGTTACGGCAACTTTATTCATGAAAATAAATTAAATTGCTCTTCTAAGAGTGGTTCAATATTATGATCTTCAGAAAGTTTCTTTACTGAGCTTTTTTTCACTACAATTTCTGACCAATACCTTAAGACCATTGAGTTGTAATCAATATCAATAGTACTCTTTAATCCTCTACTCTCTTTTAAATAGAACTCAACAGGATTAAAGCCAATTTGTGCACAAAATGGTGTAGTTCCAGAAAATCTACTGTTAATTTCAAATATTTTTGGTTCTCCATTTATGTCTAAACGCAATTGAAAATTACAACCCCCATCAATCTCAAGTTTTGAAGCAACATCTAAAACATACTGTTCAATTTTTTCTGATTTAATAGGCTCAGCTCTATATGTATCACCTGATCTTAAAATTCTTTTTAGTGCCAACACAGGAGAAAGATTATTACCAATTTTTACTAATGTACATGTATATTCTGTATCTTCACTACCAATGCATTCTTGCATAATAATACCTTTGGTATCTTTAAGATGAGGCGATAATTCATCAAAATTACAAACCTTATAAACTCCTATAGATCTGTATCCTACTGCAGGTTTCAATATAACAGGGTATTTTATATTCACTGTATCAATATCTTTTAGATAAGAAGTTTTTGGGTAATTAAGGCCATGGTTTTTAAGAAAAGATGCTGTTTTATACTTATTTTCACAAATTTCAATTACTTCTTGAGAGGAAATAATCGTATGAACACCGAATTCATCCATTATTAACTGCTTATTAATTGCACAAAATTTTAATTCTATATCTGTGCCAGGTATGTAAAAATCTATTTGCTCTTTTTTAAAAATTTTGCTTAATGTTTCTAAATATTTATCAGAATTACACTTATCAACTATATAAGCAATATCGCCTGCATATAATCCTGTTGCAAGCTCGTTCATATCAGCAGCCACAATTCTTATATCCATGCCTTCAATCATTTTTAAAGATTTGATTACACCTTGGCCAACACCACCGCCAGCACCTGTTACCAAAACGTTTATCATTATTTATGTCTCCAGAAAATCTATTAATTTTTTTTTCGTTTCTTTGCTGAATTCAGTTTTTTGAATAAGCTCAATTGAATTGCCAAAATCCATATTTATCTTTTTAAAGTTTGCATTGTGTAATTTATCATTTTTTAGAACAAGAAGTGTATACCCTACGCCACTCCCTCTGGGTTGACCGACAGTTCCGCTGTTGATAATTAACTGGTCAATTTTATCTACCTCAGCAGAATATGAATCCATCTTATTTAAGATATTGTTCTTATTACCAATAAATAGCTGGCGATGTGTGTGACCAAATATGCCTGCAAAAACATCTTTTTTAAGCAATTCTAAGAAAGACTTATGCAGATTTTCTGGTTTTTCTATATAACTCCAATCACCATATGAAAAAGGATTGGCATGAGAAAAATATATATCTCCGATACGATAGCTATTATGCCATTCAAAAGTATCTTTTAATAAATATGGAGAGATTTTTTTTAATGTCCATGTTACAGACTCTTCAATAAAAAATGGAAGCTTATAGCTTGTGTTTTTTGAATTAGACTGTAGATCAAAATAAAATTGATCATGATTCCCTTTAATAAAGATTATAGAATTTTTCCTTTTATATTCGACCAACATGTCTAAGACCTCAAGAGGCTGGCATCCATAAGTTAAAATATCACCCAAAAATATTGTTGTATCTGCTTTTTCCTTATTTAATTCATCCAAGATTTTTGTTAATGCGTCTGCGTTTGAATGAATATCAGAAATAACTGCAATTTTATTTTTCATTTGGTGATCTTCGCTTAATCATCATGGTATCAAATCTTGGCATAATATCTTCTCCATGAGGGGAAATACCATCACGAACTAACACCTTTCTTAGGGTTAAGAATAGAATCTTCATATCCAGTAATAAAGACTGGTTTTCTATATACCAAAGATCTAGGTCAAATTTTTCCTCCCATGAAATAGCATTGCGTCCATTAACTTGAGCCCATCCTGTAATTCCAGGCTTGACCCTATGACGCTTTGCTTGCCTCTCTGAGTAAAATGGTAAATATTCTTTCAATAAGGGTCTTGGTCCTACTAAACTCATATCTCCCTTTAAAACAGTTAGTAGACTAGGCAGCTCATCAATACTTGTTGATCTTAAAAATTTTCCAAATTTATTGAGCCTATCTTTATCTGGTAAAAGAAGTCCATTTTTATCATATTCATTGGTCATAGTTCTAAACTTATAGATATTAAATATTTTTTTATTTAGTCCTGGTCGTGATTGCTTAAAAAATACTGGAGAGCCAAGTGTTATTCTTACCAATAAAATAATTAAAAGGCATAACGGTATTAAAAACAAAAAACCTATAAAACTTAGAACAAAGTCAATAGTTCTTTTTAAAAAAGATTTATACATCCTATATTTTAACCTTAAAAAAAAGTCCATTATACTTTGCTACAGCTAGGTCCGTATGATAATTTTCTTTTGCGGTATCTAATGCATTTTTTCTTTGGTTCTCAATTAAGACTTCATCTCGAGTATACAATGCGAAGTTTTTTATTTCGTCTTCATTTAATTCTATAGGTAAAACATAACCAATATTTTTTTGATTAATTACTTCTTTTTGCCACCAATTGTAATTGATTAAAATTGGTCTACCTGCAGCTAGAGTGTCAAAGAATTTATTGGCTGAATTGGCCCATAGCTCTTTAATTGGAATAACAAATGAAGTTCCCATATCACATTCATAGTATATTTGTGATAAATCTTCCTTAGAAACTGAATCAAAAATAAAAATATTTTTATTAAGAGTTTTATTATCTTTGGCTTTTTTTATTAATTTATCTTTTTCGCTTCCAGATCCAATTAGAATAAATACTATTGTTGGATCTAATGATAATAATTTGACTGCTAATTCAACTACGTAATTTAGTCCATTGACACGGCCAAAAGCACCAGCGTACAAAATAGTAAATCGGGGTTTGAAACCAATTTTATTTTTAATTACCGATACTTTCTTGCTGTATCCTTTTTGAAAACGATTAATTTCCGATACATTTTCTATTACCCTGATAGGCTTTTTGGCTAACTTTGGATAGCGAGAAATAATCGACCTCTTCATATCGACTGAAAGCGGAACAATTGCTGAAGCGTTTCTATATATTAAATGTTCCAAAAAATATAAAACCCTCGTCAGAATCTTATTATTAATTGCTCCAATTGCTACAACAGCTTCAGGCCATACATCTCGAACTTCAAATATAAATGGTGTCTTATGTATCCACTTTTTTAATAATGCAGGAACTCCAATAGTAAGTGGTGTTGAGGTTGCTAGTACCATGTCTCCTTTTAAAGACATTAATTTAAAGGCTGATAAAAAAAGAAATTTAAGAAATATGATTGAACGTTGAAAATATTTCATATTATTTTCATAAGGTAAATAGATATAGTGAACCACTAATCCATTTTTAATAACTTTAGTCCAGCGCTTGGTTTTTTTGAATCTTTTATCTGATGTTGATGTAATAACTTCAACATGATGGCCTAAATCTAAAAAACCAGTTGATAAATCAAATGAGCGGGTTCCACCTGATTCGTATGGAAATTTGAAATATTGATGAAGGTATATTATTTTCATGACGGAAATATTTTATCATCATAGAACAAGTATAAATGGTGCTTAAAAATCTATAATCTCCAAGTGGGATTTTGAACAATATTCTTAACGTCTATAATTATTTTAGTTTCAGTTGATAGTTTAGAATAATCATCTGAAGAGTATGCTTTAAATTCTTTATGGCTAACAGCCACAACTATAGCATCATACTTTTTATCAGATTTTAAAGGATTTGTTATCATTCTATGAGTGAGGTTTTCTTCTTTTGAATGAACCCATGGATCATAAACATCTATATTTGCACCAAAGTCTTTTAACTCTCTGATAATATCAATAACTCTTGTATTACGAGTATCTGGGCAATCTTCTTTGAAAGCCATTCCAAGAATTAATATATTTGAATTTTTAATAAGTTTCCCAACTTTTGAAATCTCTTTAATAGTATTATCAGCAATATATTTACCCATACCACTATTAATCTGTCTTGCAGCTAGAATTAAATCTGGTTTATATCCCACCTCTTCTGCTTTAAAACTTAAATAATATGGGTCAATACCAATACAATGACCACCAACTAAACCAGGTCTTAATTTAATAAAATTCCATTTTGTAGAAGCTGCATTAATTACTTCATTAGTATCAATACCCATTTTATTAAAAATCAGAGCGAATTCATTAATTAAAGCAATATTTACATCACGCTGAGTATTTTCAATAACCTTGGAAGCTTCTGCAACCTCTATACTAGAAGCCAAATATGTTCCTGCAACAATTATTTCTTTGTATAGATGATCAATATATTCTGCAACCTCTGGAGTTGATCCAGAAGTCACTTTAGGAATCTTTGTAACCGTATGTTCTTTATCACCAGGATTGATTCGTTCTGGAGAATAACCACAAAAGAAATCTTTATTAAAAGTCAACCCAGATGAATTTTCTAACTCTGGTACACAAACCTCTCTTGTAACTCCCGGATAAACGGTTGATTCATAAATAACGATATCTTCAATATTTAAAACACTACCAACTGCAATAGATGATTTGATTAAAGGATTTAAATCTGGACGATTGGCTTTATCGATAGGTGTTGGTACAGTTACAATGTAAATATTACATTCTTTTGTATCTTGAATAGACGATGTAAAGCTAATATTTGATTTAACAGATTTTAATAAAGCATCCTCAACTTCAAGGGTTTTATCATTTCCTGACTTAAGATCTTCTACACGTGATTCATTAATGTCATACCCAACTACTTTAAATTTGTTTGCAAAAGCAACCGCCAATGGAAGCCCAACATAACCTAAACCAATTACACATATTTTTTTATTATTAAAGTTCATTTATTAGGCTAAATTAATTTTTGGAAAGTTTACAACCAATCCCATAAAAAATATAGTTTATAGATATGGACAAATGAATTATTGCATTAAGTTTATAGTTATTTATTTCTAATAAAAAATTTTATAACTGTGTTAAACGACATGCTTAAAGTTATCAAGGAAGCTAAAACCCTTCCAAAAAACTTGCTAAATAATTTATATCTATAATTAAAATTATTTGGTGACTTAATAGAAAAAAAACTGTTATATAATTCTTTTATATTTTGAATATTATGATTTTTCATACCAGTAAAGGTATCGTCTAATTTACATGATGCATCTCTTAAAATATATGTGTTAATTTTGTGAAACTTTTTAGCACTTAAAGTAAAGTCATTATCGCCACCGTACTGAATTAATTTTGAGTTTATTGATCCTACCTGTTTTAGTACAGTTCCGCTCATCATAAGGAATCTTGCTGTTCCCATATCTATAAGCTTTTTTCTTTTTAAAAAATTAATTGGATGCTTTGTAATGTATGGGAAAAGAGTAATTATTTTTGCACCGCTTGATACCTCATAGTTATTTTGATCAAAAGTTCGAGGATGTAATATCTGATTCCTATCTTTTTTCAATTCATTAAAAAGAATATTGAAGCTACTTTTATCAATTTGTATATCATTATTTGCAAAGACCACTGTATCTTCATCTTTAAGAGAATACTCATTAAGTAACAACTTGATACCTAGATTAATACTACCAACCCACCAAATTTCTTTGTCAGATGTCATGACTTTTATATTAGAATTTTGATGTATGCTCTTATACGTATGTTTTTCTGGATGATCGTCAATTATTAGTGCCAAATAATCCTTTTGAATACTTTGCTGTATTGAGTGCAAAAATTTTTTTGTTTCTTCAACCCTTGCAAAGGTTGGCACAATAATATAAATCATTTATTACTCATTTTTTAATATTAGCTTATTTCAGTGAAGCATACATTCCGGTCAAGACTGTTAACAAGAATAATAATAAAAAAATTAAAGTTAAATAAACTTGATAAGACGACCTATTTAATAAAGCTCCAAAAGAGAAAATATATGGGATTAACATCATCATTCCTAATCTTTCATATTCCCAGTTCAATCCATTTAATAATAAAGAAGGTGCGATAAAACTAAAATAATAAAGAGTTAGATTAAATGCATTTGCTAATATGGCTTTAAAAAAAAAGGAAAGTATTATGTAGATAAAGCCAATTAGAATAAATGCAGCTCTAAAATCTCCTCCTATAATTTTACTAGGTTTATTCTCCTCATTCAGGCCTGCAATATCAAAAAAAAGATAAGCCAAAATTAAGGAAAGTGTTCCAATTGCAAGATTTATCAAAATTTTGCTAGTAGGTGAAAATTTTACAAACAAATTATTAACAATAGTTGCAAATATTGTAATAGCGACTAATAACAAGCCACTTTTATGCATAAATATAGCAACTATCGAAAAAACTATCATCCAGTAGTAGTTTCTACGAGAGCTTGAAATTAAAGCTAAAAATATAAAAGACATTGACAAACCTTGTCTCATTCCATTGCTTGTAGACATAATTACAGGCCAAGTGTGAATAGCAATGATGTAAAGTAAAATAAAAAAGATTATGGAATAACTTTGTTTAAATTTAATATGTTCTCTAATCAAAAATCCTGAAGATAGGGTAAGAAAAAAAGTTACGATATGAACACCTAAGTGAACTCCATTTATTGAAAGAGTTGCAACTGCATAGCCAAGCCTGTCAAAAAATCCTCCCCATACTAAATTTGGTTTATGGTAAGCAGCATAAAAATCATTACCGTATCCATATAGACCTGAGCCAATTACAACAGCAAACATTATTGAAATAGTTAATATAATAATGGTAGAAAAATTTAGAAGTTGAGATTTATTATTTAATACTGTCATTTCAAGATATTATTATAAAGTTCCTCATATTTCATAGCCACAATAGCATCATCAAATTCTTTAACTACTTTAGTTCTAGCATTAGAACAAAGATTATTATAGTTTGGAGCATTTAATACATAATCTATTCCATTTGCTAAATCTTCACTTTCAAATGGTTTTGCTAGATATCCATTTATCTTATGGTCTACTATATCTAGGAGACCGGTTGCACCAAAAGCAACAACAGGAGTTGCGCATGACATAGATTCACTAGCTGTTTGTCCAAATGCTTCTTTTCTCGAGGGTACTACAAGCACATCAACTGCACTATAGAACAATCGTAAACTCAGATCATCATATAAATGCCCCATAAAGTTCGTTACAAAACCAAAATCAGGAGGCACTTTTGGTTCAGATTGTCCAAAAATAGCAAGCTGCATATGCTTGTTTTTATCTCTTAAATGTTGAAGTGCCTCTGCAAGAAGATCAAGACCCTTGTGATATTCTGAGTTTGCTCCATATGTACCAAAAGCAATTATAGGAATATCTTTTGGCAATCCTAGTAATTGACGAGCTAAAAGTTTATCGACTGGACTCCAAATTTGAGTATTTAGACAATTTGGTATAACTGCTATAGGCCAGTCTTTCATAAGAACACTTTTTTTTGCGCAGTCAGCTAACCATTTACTAACGGCAACAACTTGAAAAGGATTCTTCCAATTTCTTAGCTTTCTGTTAAAGGTCCATCGGTTTATATCAAAACCTCTCTCGTGTGATGGCCGATTTTTTCGAGAATACCCCTCCACATACCTTTGATCCCATGAAATATGCTCAGCACCACAGAAGGCCCACATATCATGCAAAGTCCATACAACCGGCTTTTTAATACTTCCGATATCTGAAATTGAAGCCATCTCAGCTCCGACCCAATGAAGGTGTGCAATATCAATATTATCTTGATTAATTCGCTTACTCCAAGATGAAGGGAGAATTGCTGGCGAATGCAGAATTTTGTTTTTAGTTCGCATAATATTTAAAGCTGGAGCAACAAGATGCCTTCGTGTTTGTGCAAGTGCTTTTTTCCATTTACTATCTGGTCCTCTTACAGTCCAGTCTCCTGAATTTGAGTTGTTAACCCACATTCTGGAATGTAATTCTCTTTTAACTAATGATTTATGAATGCGAAAAGCAGCAATTGCAGCTCCACCAGAAATATCAGCATTATTAAGGTGAACTATTTTCATATCTATAATTCTTTAATGATATCTAATTCTTTTATATAAGCTGACGGTAAATTATTTAATTGATTTTTAAATATATAGATACTTGACAGAAATGTTCTTGATCCAAGAATATATCCATTGTTTTTCATTAAATTATATATTTCTCTGCTTTGTAACGTTTCAGCCGTTTGCCCTAATTCTTCAACACACACAGCCCATGGATATACATTACAAGAAAAAAAATCCTTTAGTATATCTATTTCAAAGCCTTCAATATCAAGATTTAGCAAATGGATTTCATTGCTATCACCAAAATAGCTTTGAGAAGAAGAAATAATTTCGGCAACACTTATTTTTGCAACAGTTATTACAGATGAGGGCTCTCTTTGAAAATTTGAACTTAGTTCTTTAACTCTTTCAGGATCAAAGGTACTGTTATCCCTATGATCCTTATAATAAAAAAAATTTAATTCTTCTTGATTTGTAGATTGTGATCCAAAAACTCCAGCATTTATAAATTTATCACGTCCTCTAATAAACCTATATTTGTTTTTAAGACTAGGCAATGGATCAATGCATATACCTTTCCAGCCTGATAAATAAAATAAAAAGGTATTTGAATGTTTTACAGGTTGATGAGAACCAATATCAATATAATTACCATTTTTTATTTTAGATAAATATTTCATTAAAGCAAAATCTTCTCCATCACTGGAGAAAGAGAATGATAGCCCTGCAATTTTGCAAAAACCTTTGACTAAAAAATAAAATGTATTTGTAAACATAAAATTTACCTTTATTTAATGACTAAAATTATATGACTCACACCATACCTCTATATGTTTTGGAACCATCAAAGTATCTATCAAAAATATGCTCCGCATCATTAACAGAATAAGTACCATTTATAACATTATGCCAGTTATTAACTTCGCTTTTATTAATTATTGAGCTTATTCTGGCTCTAAAGAAGTTATGTCCAAGACATGACAAAACATATGATCTATGATTGCCACCATCACCCATGAACCATCTCCATTGATTTTCTTTTATTAATATATTTATTTTAGGCAAATTAGAATCCTGAATGAAACCTTTTTGCACAACACTTCTGAGTAGGGTTTGCATTTGATTTACTCGATTTTCTACAAATTCTGATGAATACATAGTTTTGATTATATTAGTTCTAGATTTATTGGTAAAAATTAAACCTTGATCACACCTATTTTTATAAAAATTTTCAGGATAAAGATTATGCATTTCCTCAATGCTTAGATTTTCCCAAGGCATAACAATGGCCCAAGCTGGATATTGATTTAATATAGCATTATTCTTTAAGTGTACGATATCGGCAGCACTCATATTTTTCTGCTTTTCAAATTCTGTAGACAAATCTTTTATGATATTTTTTTTACTAACTCCATTAGATAAATCCATACATAGTTTACCAGCAGGATCTAAATGTAAATTCTTATTATAAGATATTCCTCTGACCGTTCTTCCAAGAGAATAAGGGACTTTAATGCTCGTATAAGGCAATAAACGAAGAAACGTCAGTGAAGAGATATGGCCTTTTAGTTCAATTGTCTTTAAATTGGATAGAAAAAAAGATTTTTTTATCAAATCAATAATTATTAAAATAATTTTCTTAATTTTTGACACTTTAATAATAGCAACCTTAATAAAAAGTATTAATTTGGCCTATCAAAACAATCAAGAAAAGAATTTGAAGAAAAATTTGTAATTTTAATTTTTCTCATCTTAGCTAATTTTGAAAGCAAGTACATTTGATAAAAAGAACTCCACTGCTGATACATTCTTGTATGAATCATCTTTTTTTGTTCATTTGGATATTTACGAGATACATTATTTTCAGCATTAGAATTTTCATAAAAGTGTGATGCTGAGTTATAAAGATCATTAGTTAACTGATCAATAAAGTATTCTTTAAAGAGAGAAAAATCTGCTCCATAAATTTCAATATTTGACTTATTTCTATATATTGCATGCCAAAGCACCATTACAAGCCCATTAATGAAATGCGGTGTTACTATATTATAATTGAGAGCAAATAAATTTATTTTTTTTGATTTAAATTCAATATTAACTGAGTTAATTTTTAAAACTTTAATATTCCTATTCTTAATCAAACGCTGTGTGATAATCTCAAAACCACTCTCAGGACATACAAGGTTCATTTTCCAATCAACTCCGTCTAGACAAAAGAACAGTTGATCATTATCTTTTTTAATATCTTCGTTTGTATTCTTGTCCCAAAACATTCGGTCTGTTAAGACATAATACTCAGGTTTTATTTGTTTAAAATATTCAGTAACCGCAAAATAATTTAAAACATAAACTTCTGAGTTTGAGCTTTCTTTTATAACCCTATCCATATCAATTTTAAGAGATGGACCATTTCCGAGAACTAGAGTTTTATCAAAATTACCTTCTTCCCACTCTTCGCCATTAACTTTCTTGCGCTTAAAAATAAGAAAAATAATTGCTGCTAATAAAAGAAAAAAATCAAAGAATGTATATATTATTTTTTTCATGAATGAATAGTTATCAATTTTTATATTTTATTAGAAACCTATCGATTTAAGGGCATTGGATAAATCATCCTTTTCGTAAGTTATTTTTTTGTTAGCTATTAGAGTATCGATATCGAAAATTTTCTTTTTTTTAACCAATTTACGAACATTTTGTTTGATGAAAATAATAGTTTTATCTATGAAAGTTGGTCCAATATGAGGAAAATTTTTCTTTAGATTGTTGATAATAATATTCATTTTAATATTGTCTATATCTTCAAATAATGAATCAAGTTTATTTTCAATAATCTTGAAGACGTGCTTACCTTTTTCCTTTGAATTATGGAGAGGTGAGTTTAATCTATTTCTAATCCAATATAGTTTTGGAATAGTTTTTGAGTTGCCGGCTAGATTAGCTGCAAATTCAAAAATAACCTCTTCCATCATAGTAGTTGATGGCATTTGATTATGAATTGAAATAGTTTTTTCTGTTACATTTATGTAAGATTTTTTTCTCCAAACAGAGTAATGCGCAACTAAAGCATAAGTCTCTGCATGATAATAGAGTCTTTGTTGAATATTATTTATGTTTTGATATCCGTAAAGTCTTTCTTGAGGACGACTATAATGAATTTTTAAATCATCTCTTCTGACTGCTATTGCTTGACCAGCACAAAAGATTAGCTCATCATTTTGTTCTAGCTCATTTATGCATCCCAACAAACCGTTATATGTATATCTTTCATCATGATTTGAATGAACTACATATTTTTTTTGTGACTCTTTTGCAGCAATTAAGCGCTTTTCATATGTTGAGCAAAGCGATCTCTTATGAAGATCACCATTATATGAGTATGGTATATATATTATTCCAGCTTTTTTTAATGCTTTTATATCAATCTCAGATAAATACGGTTTTTGTTCATCCACAAGAATGACCTCAGTACATATTTGAGAATAATATCTTGCAGTTTCAATCGTGATTTCTCTTTGTGAAATAGAGGTAATTAGGACGGTTACATCAATTTTATTTTTATTTAAACTATTCATTATGCTTTTAAAAGACGCATTAACTTCTCAACATGTAATAAATCATCTTTTGTATCTACTGGATTTGTATGATATTTTGTTGGTACCATCCTTACTTTTTTGCCATGTTCTAATATTCGCATCATATCTATAGACTCTATAATTTCAAGTGGAGTTGGTTTGAGTCTTGTGTACTCAAATAAAAAGTCACGAGTGAAAGGAATTATACAAACTTGCTTTTTCATTATTGCATTTGCATACATTCTTGTTGGTATCGGCTCTCTAGAAAAACATATTGCATTACTATCTAAATCACAAACAACTTTAATACAATTTCTATCCTCAAACTCTTCTTCATTTTTAATATCCCCTAATAAATTAGTTACGATGATTTCTTCATCGTCCAACATTGGCGTTACTGCTTCAACAATCATTTCCGGATGAGTCATTGGTTCATCTCCTTGAACCATAACAACAATATCGTATTGAATATTGTCTTCATGTTCCAGATAATTCAATGCTTCAGCGCAACGATCCGATGCTCTTTCATGTTTATCTGAGGTCATTACTGCTTGACCGCCAATAGATTCAATAAAATCTGCAATCTCTTTATCACAAGTTGCAACGGCTGTTTTTGTTAGCAAATTACACTTTGTTACATTTTTGTAAACATGTTCAATCATTGGCTTGCCTAATATTTTTGCCATTGGTTTTCCTGGAAAACGACTGCTACCCATACGAGCTGGAATTAAAGCTAATATATTCATAATATTCTTTTTTTATTTAATAGGATTAGTTGTGTATTTATGCAAAATAACAGAATCAATAGAATAAGCTATGAATTGATATCCATCTGCTATTTTAGCATTAAGATCTGACTTATCTGGTTCAACTACATGAACACCAATGGGAATTCCTGCATTATCTGCTTTAATTTTAATAGATTTCATTACATCTAAAAATTCTTGCTCGTTAAATTTTGCAGTGATGCCCAAAGAGGCTGAAAGATCATATGGACCAATTAAAATAGCATCAAGGCCCGTCACTTTTAAAATATCATCCAATTCATTTAATGCATCAATATTTTCAATCATAGCAATCAAGAGAGGTTTCTGTGCTTCTACTATATATTTATTAAAATTTTTACCAAAAAGGTTTGCTCTTGAAAACGATACTCCACGCCTACCTGTTGGTGGCCATGTTGCTTCATGAATAACTCTTTGTAACTCTTTTGCACTTCTCACCATTGGAATAATTAGGCCTCCAGCACCAGCATCCAATGCTTGCTTACAATCTTTGCTTTCACCTTGAGCCACTCTAACTAATGGCAATGTATTTCCTAATTCTAGAGCACGAAACAAATCAGGTAATTGATGAGGAGATATCGTCCCATGCTCCATGTCAACAGCAACCCAGTCATATCCAGCTTGTCCCATAATTTCTGCAATAGATGCATTTGGGATTTGTAGCCAACTACCAATACTATAATCACCTTTAGAAAGTTTATCTCTTATTGATTTTATTTTATTTAACCTATCCATTAGTAAATTATAAATTATTAAATGTTTTTAATGCTTTCATCTAAACTCTCATTACTTAGGCATGAGCTGCCATTTTTTTAAAATGCTCATTTCTTTCTATTAGCTCCTCATATGTACCCTTGTCAATTACACGACCTTTGTCAATAAAAAATATCTGGTCACATTTTTTTACTGTTTTGAGTCGATGGGCAATCATGATAATAGTTTTTTGTCCACTAAAGTTATGAATGGCTTCCATAATCATTTTTTCTGTTATGCCATCTAGAGAACTAGTTGCTTCATCAAATACTAGCACTTCAGCTTTGTAGTATAAAGCTCTAGCAATACCGATTCGTTGTCTTTGGCCCCCAGATAATTGAACACCACGTTCACCAACTTTTGTGTGAATACCATTTTGAAGGCTATTCACAAAATCATCAAGGTGAGCAAGATGGAGTGCTTGATCGACTTGCTCGATGCTAATTAGGTCTTGAGATATACCAAATGCTACATTTTCAGCAATTGTCCCTTCTGATAGAAAAATATTTTGTGCTACAAAGCCAATTGTATTTTGCCATGATCGAGTATTTTCTTTATTTATAATTGTATTATCAACTTTCAAATTACCGCTTTGTGGCTCAATAAGACCAAGTAAAATATCAATTAATGTGGATTTCCCTGATCCTGAAGGACCAACTATACCTATTACACTATTTACAGGAATTGACATATTTAGTTGGTTTAAAGCTGGGTTTTCTAGTTTGGGATAGGTAAAAGTAATATTCTCAAGACATATTTCTTTTTTTGGAAATAGATATTTTTGTTCTATTTTTTGTGAGGTTGATTTTACTAATGTTGAATTAAGTAAGTCTTGCTGAATTGATTCAAAAGCTGGGCCATGACCTTTAATAGAAGCAGTACTAGCATAAATTAATTGAAATGCTGGCAATAATTTAATACCCGCAAACGCATAAACAGATAACACTGGTAAAATAATTCCAAGGTCGCCTTCATATGTAATAATTAAGTAAAGTATTATTATTATCATAGAACCAAAAGCAACTAATTCCATAAAGTACCTAGGCACTTGAGTCAGCGCAGCATTAGTTCCTTGACTATGGGCAAGTTTAAGGCCAGATTGGTTAAAGCGATTTATAAAATCGCTATCTCTACCAAGCAATAATACATCTTTTATGCCACCAAATCCTTCATTCATCAGACGAAAACGTTGTTCGTTCACCTCTGATATTGTTATACCATTAAGTGTTAATCGCTTCCTAACAACTCTAAAAAGGAATAAATAAGCTATTAAAAAAGTAGTAAATATAATCATCGCAACTTTTGGATCATAGGCAAAGATACTAGCAATCATTAATGAAGCAAGGACAATACGTGCATTCATCTGTATTAGAGGTGATATTACTCCACCTGTCACTCTTTGGGTTTCAACAGTAATTTTTTTTGTCAACTGAGCACTGCTTCCTGAAGCATGAAACAGCCAATCTTGATTTAGATAATGGTTATATAGCCTATCTGCAAGTTCTGTACCAGTTTTATTTGCAAACATTGCTAACTTCCATATCGTATACATGGAAAGCATTGATGCAATAAACATCATTATTAATACACCAACACCTAAAATAAACACAAAATGTAATTCTGAGTTAATACCACTAGCACTGTAAACTTGTGCTATTAGATTATCTTCTTGCAACTGATTCATATTCCCTACCAAAGCCATAAAAGGAATAATTGAAGCAACACCCACTATTTCCATAATAGCCATTAACAAGACTAAAATTTGTAATAAATAAAATTTTCTTCGTTGACTTCTAGAGAGTAAATTGAAAAGCTGTTTAATAAGCTTAAACATTATTTAGATACCATTCGTAAGTCTTTGCAAGACCCTCTGCAAGATCAACAGAATAATTCCAGCCCATATTTGATAGTCGAGAAACATCAATAAGTTTTCTGGGTGTGCCATCTGGTTTAGCATTATCAAATGATACTTTGCCATTGAATCCAACTACTTCTTTTATAGTTTGAGCTAATTCTTTAATAGTTACGTCCTTACCTGTGCCAATATTAATATGTGATAACATTGGTTTAGTATTCGATTGATATTTTTTTTTATCCAATTCCATTACAAAAAGAGATGCTTTGGCCATATCATCGACATACAAAAACTCACGCATGGCCTTACCAGTTCCCCATACTTTTACTTCTGCATCATTTTTAACTTTTGCATCATGAAAACGACGTATTAGTGCGGGGATTACGTGTGAGTTTTCTGGATGAAAATTATCGTTAATGCCATACAGATTAGTTGGCATGACCGAACGAAAATCTGTACCATGCTGCCTATTATATGATTCACAGAGTTTAATACCCGCAATTTTAGCTATAGCATATGGTTCATTGGTTGGTTCTGGTAAATCAGTAAGCAATGCCTCTTCTTTCATTGGTTGTTTTACTGCTTTAGGATATATGCAAGTACTACCTAAAAATAATAAACGTTTAACTTTATTATCATAAGCTGAATTAATAACATTGCACTCTATCATAATATTTTTATATATGAAGTCTGCTGGATAAGTATTATTTGCATAGATACCTCCAACCTTAGCTGCAGCAAGAATAACGTAATTAGGTTTTTCTTGTTGAAAAAAAAATTTTACTTGTGTTTGATTAGTAAGGTCTAGTTCTTGGTGTGATCGCACTATAAGATTGGTATAGCCTCTATTCTCTAATTCTCTGACAATGGCAGAACCTACTAAGCCTCTATGTCCAGCAATATAAATTTTGTCATTGTAATTCATTGTTAATTAACTACTCATTAAAATCTGATACCTTAAAACCATGGTCTTTTATTAAAGAATCACGTTTAGCAATATCAATATCACTTTCCATCATTTCGTGCACCATTTCTTCAAGAGTAATTTTAGGTTCCCATCCTAGCTCTTTTTTTGCTTTAGACGGATCGCCTAATAAAGTTTCGACCTCGGTAGGACGGAAATATTTTGAGTCAACTTCAATTATTAATTTACCTGTTTGAGAGTCATAACCTTTTTCATCAAGGCCTTTACCTTTCCATATAATTTTTTTTCCTAAATGACCCCATGCAAAATTAACAAAGTCACGAACTGAGTGTTGTACTCCTGTAGCAATACAAAAATCATCTGGTTTATCTTGTTGCAGCATTAACCATTGCATTTCAACATAATCCTTTGCATGTCCCCAGTCTCGTTTAGCATCTAGATTACCTAGATATAGGGTTTCTTGAAGACCTAACGAAATACGTGCTAAAGCTCTTGTTATTTTGCGAGTAACGAAAGTTTCTCCTCTTATTGGAGATTCATGATTAAATAAAATGCCATTACATGCATAAATACCATATGCTTCTCGATAATTAATAGTTATCCAATAAGCATAAAGCTTTGCAGCTGCATAAGGTGATCTTGGATAAAAAGGTGTTGTTTCTTTCTGCGGGATTTCTTGAACATACCCATATAGTTCAGAAGTTGAGGCTTGATAATAACGTGTTTTACTTTCTAAACCTAAGATACGAATTGCATCTAAAATTCTTAAAGCACCAAGACCTACAGTGTCAGCAGTATATTCAGGGGATTCAAAAGATACAGCAACGTGAGATTGAGCACCAAGATTATAAATCTCATCAGGATTTATTTCTTTAATAATCCGCACCAAGTTCATGGAATCTGCCAAATCACCATAGTGAAGCATAAACTTTCTATCAGCTACGTGAGGATCTTGATAAAGATGATCAATACGATCTGTATTAAATGACGATGAGCGTCGCTTAATGCCATGGACTTCATAACCCTTTTCAAGCAAGAACTCTGCAAGATAAGCGCCATCTTGACCAGTAATTCCAGTTATTAATGCTACTTTATTATCTGTCATATCTATTTGAAAATACCCCTATGCAAACTTATTTTTTTTAATAAAATAAAGTACTAATCATACTGCAATTAATAAGGTTTTACTCCCATAAAATAATGTCGGATTATAGCTATAAGACTGCCAAGCAATCCTCCAATGAATGCTCCAAAAAAACAAATTAATGAACGTTTTGGTCCAATTTTTTTCTCCATTACTGCAGGAGGATCAATATAATCGAATACGTAGTATTTGCTTGCTTCGATAAGAGTTAATTGTTGCACTTTTTGTTGAAGAAGTTGAGCGATAACTTGCTTAATTTCAGAAAAACTTGTTTTTGCCATTTCAATATTTAAATAGTTCAAAGCTGCTTCTGCTTCTGCTCGATCTTTTTTTCTATAAAAGGTATCAAGCTCATTTATAATTAATTCTGTCCATTTCTGAGCAATAACAGGGGATTGATGTTTAACAGTAATTGAAACAAAGCCTGTATCTATATCTTTTAAAACCTGGAAATGTTCTCTGAATACTTCAAAGCTCTCTTGGGTACTTGGAATTTGAGTTCTAGGGTATTCATAGTCTCTTATCCAAGCTTGTGTGGTCTCATTAAAAATATCTTTATCATAAACAATTTTATTGGTTGAGAGGTCCCAAGACTTAACGGCCATTAAATTTGGAAGATAAATATTTGGGAGAATATTGTGTTTAAAAAAACTAAGAGTATTGAGCTTTTCAAGGGATTTCACAGTATTACTGCCACTATCACCAGATGATAAATCTACACCTGCAAGACTAGCTAAGCCTCCCATATTCTTCATAACCTGATTCATGGTACCGCCGCTTGATTCAACTGGACTTAAGATAGCTTTAGATTGATATATATTAGGCAAACTAAGACTATAGATTACTGCCACTATTGAAAATAAAGATATTGAAGCTACTATGATCCATTTTCCACTCCATAAAACTGAAAATAATTCACCCAAGTCTATTTCTTTTTCATTTTTATCGTGAGTATTATTATTAATATTAGTCTCCATAAAAATAATTATATAGTTTTTCCTATTCGAATTGTTTAAATTACAAAAATTGCTTTATTAAAAATTTATTTAGACTTTATTGTCATTCATACAATTTAAATAACCAAGATTGCTAAATAATTTAAAGCAATAAATAAGTGGTACCCGAGGCCGGACTTGAACCGGCACGATATTTCTATCGAGGGATTTTAAGTCCCTTGTGTCTACCAATTCCACCACTCGGGCTTATTAATTGATACCAAATATATTTACGATATTATACTTATTAAAAATTAAATGTGGAGGCTGAAGCCGGAATCGAACCGGCGTAAACGGCTTTGCAGGCCGCTGCATAACCACTCTGCCATCCAGCCATTTTTTTTAAAATGAATTGTATATTAATTTTATTAGAAAATGTTTTTTATTCTCAATCTATTTTGAGTAATATTCAAATCTCTCAATATCATCTTCAATGCATGCTTCCCCGAACTGAATTTCAATTAAATGACATGCTTCATCAAATGGATTTGTGATTTGATGCCATTCTCCTAATGGAACAAAATAACGATCAAATTTATTGAGAGTTATTTTTTGTTTATTCTCAGGTACGTCTATACTAAAATTCACAATACATGAACCTTTGCTTACTAACCATATTTCGTTTCTTTGAAAATGCTTTTGAAAACTCATGCCCTTTTTAGGATCTACTATAAGTTCTTTAACTTTTACTTGCTCGTCTTCAAAAAGGTTAAAGAAAGAACCCCAGATTCTTTTTTCATGATAATACTGCCAATTTTTTAAAATCCATGATGAAGAATTTTTTTTATTGTCGCCGCCAACACTAAAGGCAAATGAAATTCCTTCAACTTTCATTTCTGGAATATTCTCTTCATTTCTATCGCCACCATTGGCAAATATAATCTCATCAGATGGATAAAGCTCTTTTACTTTTATAAGTGCTTTAGTGGCACTCCCAATATCATCGTCCTCAAAATCAATTACATCATCTACCATACAAAGATTCTCTATAATAGTTTTTCGCTCAGTAAAGGGCATAAAGCATTTGTCTTTTTTATTTATCAGCCATTTATCACTATTTAAAGCAACTATTAATTTATCGCCTAATTTTTTTGCAGAGTTAAAATAGTCTATATGGCCAGAATGTATTGGATCAAATCCGCCGCTTACAATAACTATTTTCATAATGATTATTTAAATTAATAATATATTTTATATTAGAAGCCTTGATGACTCTAGTTGAAAGAGATTTAAATATTGTTTATAAATTTTTAAAAGAATTTCTCGTATAAATGAGACCTGTGTACATTGTAATAAAAAAAGATAGAAATAAAAAAATATCCCCAAGCACTATCATTAACATATTGTTTAATGAAAGGCCTAAAAGATATATTGAAATTGTAAACAATTGAGTTGAGGTCTTAATTTTTGCAAGAAATGTTACTTTGGTTGCCATTGTATTACCATATCTAGAATTCATATCCCTTAATGCACCAACCCATATTTCTCTTGTGATAATCAAAGAACTAATAAATCCAACAAGGTAACTTGATAGGTTTATAGATAATCCAATTAATGCAAAAACAAGTAGTACTTTGTCTGCTATTGGATCAAGTATTTCACCTATTTGTGATGTTGCATTATATTTTCTGGCAAGATAGCCATCAAAATAATCTGTGACAGATGCAATTATAAATAATATTAATGCTAGTAAATATCCATCAGGCTTCATTAATAAAAGAAAAATAATTAAGGCCAAAAAAATTCTTAAGAACGTGAGTATATTAATAAATGTTGTCATGATTTAATTATTATCCCAATTTGGAATTCCCACCATATATTTAGGTTCAAGAGGATTATCTTCTCGCGCACCAAAATGCAATAAATCTTGACGTTTTAATCCTTTTGCAATTTCAATTGCATGTGTACGAATAGTTTTTGGTTTGCCTGAGCAAATGTTGATTGCTCCATTTTTTTCAGATAGTGCAATATCTCCTATTATTTGACCAACAATACTTACATCAATAAAGTCCCTCACTTGACTACCAGAAGATAATTCCGCTACTTCACCATTATTAAGTTTATTAGTTATATAGGGGACAAGTCTCCTTTCATCTTCGCCTTCGCCAAATAAATAAAATAATCTACACCATGAAAAAGAAATGCCATGATAGTTAAAAATTTGATCTAACATCTGATAAGTTGATAATTTTGCAGCAGCATATAATGTATATGGTTTCAAAGGCCCATCATGTGGGATTGGTTTATTAGAAATTTCATATTCTGCACAAGTACCAATACCTACAAATTTCTTGACGCTAGATAAGATACACCCCTCTGCTAGATTTAAAGATCCCCTCAAGCAATCTATGTTATTAAATGATGTGTAGTATGAACCGGGTTCTGCATACCATGCAGCATTAATTACAATATCAATGTCTTTACATCGTGCAGCCCACCAATCACTTGATTCTTTGAACATATCATCAGTTTTGATAATAGAAACTACATTTTTGATATTTTGAAGAATAGATGTTTCTTCTTCAGATTTTTTTCTTACAATTAAGACAATTTCTACATCAAGATTTGATAGATGTTTTAAGATCTGTTTACCGACAAATCCAGAAGCTCCTGTTAATAAAAGACGTTTACGCATTATAAAATATTTTTCTTTAGATTATGCACAACAATTAATTACAAATGTAGTATTTGAAGATAATTAATTATTGAATAAAAAATTTAAATCTTGGAAAAGCCCTCATCAAGCTCTGATATTCTCTCTTCTAGCAATCCCCAACTACGATCTTTTTCAGATACCACAGTTGGCTCTATAGGCCATTCAATATTTAACATAGGATCGTCAAAGCATGCACCAGATTCATAATCAATAGCATAATATGCTGATATTGCATAAACAGCTGTTGAATTTGGTTCAAGAGTTATAAAAGCATGACCAAAACCCTCTGGCACAATCATGCTTTTGCCATTGTCTGGAGTGAGAGTTTCACCATACCATTGAAATCTTGTTGGTGAATCGGGCCTTAAATCAATACCAACATCCCATATTGCTCCAGATGTACACGCAACAATTTTTGCTTCTGAGTATGGAGGATATTGAAAATGAACCCCTCTCAAAGTACCTTTTTCGACTGATGTGGAAGTATTAACATGAACTATATTTGTAGGTCTTCCCGCTTTATCAATATCATCCTCTCCAAAAAGCCGTGAAAAAGATCCGCGTGGATCTTTTACAATTTTTCTGTTTAAAACATATAAGTCTGAAATTGGTGTTTTTTCTAGTTTCATAATTTAGGAATGTTAATTTAATTTTTTCATGTGAGGTTGAGCAATCCATATGTTTGCATTTGGTGCTAATTTTTTAATATTTGAACTAAGTTCCTCTGCAATATTCCAAGGTAAAATCAAAACATCATCAGGATTAGCAGAATTTAAATCTTCAGGAGGTAAAACGGGCACTTGAGAACCAGGTAAAAATTTACCTTGTTTTTCATGGCTTGCATCAACAACATATTTTAATATCTTTGCATTTTCTCCAACAGCATTTAAGAATGTATTTCCTTTATGCGCAGCTCCATATCCAACAACGACATGACCTAATTTTTCTCTTTCTAGAAACCATTCATTCAAGCCGTTTATTGCATTTCGAGATCGAGTAGCAAAATATTCCCATTTATCTTCATCAAATAAACCTGAATTAACTTCGTCATCAAGCACATTTTTAACTGTTTCATCGGGAATCATAGATTTACTTAACCAATACCTATTCGACCCTCCATGCGTTGGAAGACGATCAACATGAAACAATGTCAAGCCACATTTTTTTGAAACCACATCAACTGAATGAGCTGTCAAATATGAGTAATGTTCATGATATATAGTGTCAAAAAAAGCATTATTCAACAAAATGTCAAATGAAGGATTTTCAATAGTAATTGTTGTTTTATCGTTTGATAATATTTCCATGCCTTTAGTAAAATCTTGTTGGTCTGGTATATGTGCATAAACATTATTAACGCATATTAAATCTGGATGACCATATTCAGCTAAAATATCTTTGGCTAAATCAACCCCAAAAAATTTAGATATAGTTGGAACTCCAGCTTTTCTTGCAATTTCTGCTGTATTTTCTGGGGGCTCTACATTTAATACAGAAACTCCTAGTTTTTGAAATTGAGAAAGAAGATATCCATCATTACCGCCCAACTCTATAACAAGGCTGTCTTTGTTTAAAGACAGTTTTTCAACCATTTCTTCTGCAAATTTTGCTGCGTGATTCACCCAGTATGAGCTGGCTGAGGAGATATAAGGATAAGTTTCGTGAAATATTCTCTCAGGCAAGACATATTCACCAAGCTGACCTAGACCACAATTTTGACAAACCTTTAAGTGAAGTGGAAACTTATCTAGAACATCATCAGGATGCAGTCCATATTCAGCAGGTAGGGGTTGTTCTCCTAAATCTAATATACTTACAAGATCTTTGGAATCACATCCACGACATTTGAGTGAGCCACGATCAGAAATTGGTACTATTTTCATATTATTTAATTGTTAAAGAATAATTAAAAAGAATACATTGTATGAACATTTTAAATTAAAATCTATTAATTATTAGGGCTATTCTTAAATAAGCTTTTATGAAGATCTTGAACTGTTTCCTCATATGTCATTAATGGTCTATAGCCTGTATGATCTTCGAGATTTGCAATTGAAAAATCATCTTTTTCAAGAATAATATCGTTATATGGGAGTTTTCCAAATTGCATTTCCTTTTTTGAAGGAAATAATTTGTACATTCTTTCAACATATTCTCTTAATTTTCTTGGATTACCTGAACCAACCCAATACTCTTCATCTGGTTTTCCTTTTTGACAAATTAAGTAATAACCCAATGAGCAATCTGATAATGAAATGACATCAAAAAATTGGTCACCGCTTGAGAATATTAGATCCTCTTCATTTACTAATTTTTGTAAAGTTACTTGCAAAAAAGAATCTTTATCATCATCCTCCCCCATGACATGAGAATGAAGCACATAAATATAATCAATATTCATATTTGATGCCCTAAGTTTGAGGGCATATTTAGCTGCAATTTTAGCAACTGAATATATAACATGCCTATTGTACTGATCATTTTTATTGTGATCTAATTTAATATATTTATGTGTAAAAGCTTCTTCCATAGTGCCAACCTGAATAAAGCGTTTACATCCAATATTTTCTGATATTTCTAGAGCATTTAAAGACCATGCTACATTGGCCATCTGAGCATGAACATTTAAATCAGAAAGTTTAGACTCACCACCCCATGCAAGATTAAAAAATACACAATCATCTCCAACACTCCAATTGATTTCAGATATTTTGCTTTTAAGGTTGGTTATATCTTTCATTTCGATTTTTAGATACGTTGCATCTTTTATTCTATTTCTTCGTATCTTCGAAACATCATTTAGATCTTTTCTTCCAATAGCTAAAACATCAATTCCATTCGAAACCAAAAATTTAACAAATTCAGATCCAATAAATCCTGTTGATCCAGTAATAATTGCTTTTTTCATTGCTTATAGTTTCTCAAAAAAATTATATTTATTATGAAATGGGGTAAACGATGTATCAGCACAAAGTAAATCATTATTAAAGAATTCGAATGAGAAAAAATCTGAGTAATCAAACTCATCAAGTGAAATACCTTTTATATATTTTTCAAACTGCAAAAAATAATCACTTAATTTAATTGGATTTCCATAACCAATGTAATAGTCAAATTTGTTTAAGCCCTTTAAGCCCAAAAGATAGTATGCTAAAGCAGCGTCTTTTGTAGAAATAATATCAAATAATTGTTCATTTTTTGGCACATCATAATCTTGATTTTGAACTATTTTTTTAAGTGTTTGTGGAACATACCCACCAACAGACAAGTCTGAAGATAACGGAACTGATAAACGGGTATGTATATAGTCAATTTTTTCAAGATAAGCTGTCATCAAACACATATCTCTTGATGCAAGCTTTGCAATGGCATAATTGCTTTGAGTAGAATTAAATTTAGTGCCATTATTTAAAGACCATTCTGCATAAGTTTCTTCAATAGTGCCTGAATTGATAAATTTTGAGCAACCAACTTTTTTTGCGATTTTAATAGCATCAGATGAAAAAGCTACATTTTGAAGTTGATCTTCTATAGAACCATCAGCAAGCCTATTAATTCCACTCCATGCAAGATGATAAAAGATACAGTTTCGATCTATTTTCCAATTAATATTATTAATCTCATTGTCAAGATTATTAATATTATTCATATCTAATTGAATATATGTTGCACCTTTTCCAAATATTTTATTAATATCAGATTTAGACAAATTTTTTCTGCCAAGACAAAGAACATCTACCTGATTTTTTAATAAATATTTAACAAGTGATTGCCCTACTAAACCAGTGCTTCCTGTAATTATAGCTTGATGTATCATTAGAAAAGTTTAAATGCTTGATGAAAAATCAATGATTTGAGCATCTGTTAGTTTCTCCATATCTTTACTATTTTTCCAAGACAGGTGCCATTCAACTGTTTTATCTAATGCATTTTCTATACTCCATTGTTGTCTCCAATTAAGTTTCTCTATCGCTTTGGTACTATCAAGTTTTAACTGAACAGCTTCATGAGGTTGTTCCGCATTATCAATCATCCAGTCTGAATTTGGTGTAAGCTCACATAGTTTTTGAACAATCCACTTTACTGGTTTTGAATCTTCATCTCTTGGTCCAAAATTCCAAGCACATTC
>Ga0213868_10001065_pt1 | contig 26508 bp, 18 predicted proteins | sample PICome_9_FD_160087 | JGI IMG/M metagenome (GOLD analysis project Ga0213868, IMG submission 160087) | Coastal seawater microbial communities near Pivers Island, North Carolina, United States - PICO127 | ecosystem: Environmental > Aquatic > Marine > Coastal | place: USA: North Carolina... | reverse complement strand
TAAAAACCGCGATGCGCATCGCTTTGAGGCGCTTGGGTCGCCCTGATTCACAACCTCCCAGTGATCTTCTGGGTCATTACAGGCCCCGCTGCCACTCCTCGCGCAGTGGAATCACGCCAGGCTGATTAATGGCCTTGGTTACAATCGATAGCAACTGCTGTTTATCTTTCCCCAATACACCTTTTAGCACCAGGTAATTAGACGCGTGATCGCTCCTGAAAATGGTTTTCTCCAGCTCGAGGTGACTCAGCAGTGTGTGCATCTCATGAAATAATTCCAACTTGCCGAGCTTGCGCCAACGGCCTTCAAAGGCCTCTTCAAAGCGGTCGCTGCCGGTGGGGAATTCCACCACCAGAGTTGAGAGGTAGTCTGGCTGAGCGGCATTCATTAATCTGGCAGAGTTCAGCGCATGCTGCTCGCTGAGTTCGGGACCGCCGAGCCCGTTCAAAATCATCACTGAGCTTTTTAAACCCGCCTGCTTGATCTTTTCTAACGCCAGCAGAGACGAGTCGTAGTCTTCGCCTTTGTTGACCAGCCTCAGCACCTCATTGTCGCCGCTCTCGCAGCCCACATACATCAGGTTCAGGCCAAGATCATAGAGATCGCGAAGCTCTTCGACGCTCTTCTTTTTTAGGTTGCGCGGCAGACAATAGGACGAGACACGCTGTACGTCGGGATAATATTTGTTGATCATCTGCAGAATATCGACCAACCGACGCGTGCTCAGCGTCATGGCATCGCCGTCGGCCAAAAACACACGCTTGACCGGATAGCCCGCCTCAGAAAGACTGCGCAGCTCAGCCTCAATTTTTTCAATCGGTTTGGGGCTAAAGCGTTTTTGTTGATCTGTGTACATTTCGCAGAAGGTGCACTTATTGTAAGAACAACCGTTGGTGACCTGCAGAATCAGTGAGCGAGCTTCGCTGGGTGGCCGAAAGACTGGCTCGATATAGTCGAGTGGATACATAGTGAAGAGTGACCCGTAAATGGTTTGATGTGCCCGTCGGTGGCTCTATTCAATAACCTAGAGATAAAAACCGTTCACCGCAAGTCTACAGTTTAGTGAGTTTGCATCGGAGTTCATCCTTTTATCGATTATTGATAAATTAATCTAACTTTAATTAAGTAAGGCAAAAAATTAGTCTAAAATGCTGCCATTCTTTTGATAATCAGTGATTCTCTTCCATGCAAAAAAAGCCCTCTGACACGCAGCCAAAGTCTGGCATCGGCATCGACTTTGGCACCAGCAATAGTGCCGCCGCGGTTTTTGATGGTGAGCGAGTTAAGCTGGTGCAGCTGAGTGAGCTCAACCCGATTATGCCGTCGGCAAATTATATTGATCGAGATTTTGCCTCGACCATTGGACAGCCTGCGATTGATGACTATATCAGCGACAACCAGGGTAGAAAGGTCGAGCTCAGTGTCGAGGTCATTGGCGAGGCGCGAACCAGTGCTGGCGGACCCGACGGGCCAGCGAGTGAATCTGAAACCAGTAAGGTTTATGGTCAGGCCTTTAATGACGCAAGTTTGCCAGGACGTCTGTTCCGCGGCACCAAGCGCTTACTCGGCAATACCGCGAGCGACAAAACGGTGATTTTTAGTCGCCCGTTCCGCTTGGTCGCGCTGGTCACGCCTATATTAGTGGGTATTCGCAAAGCGCTAAATCGCAGCGTCGATGACAGTAGCCACGCCTGTATCGGCCACCCAGTAAATTTCGAAGGGCTGGAGCAGGGCCGTAATAATGTTGCGCTGCAGCGTCTCAGTGAATCCTATCGCCATGCCGGCATCACTCAGCAGAGTTTTTGCCCGGAACCGACCGCGGCGGCCATCAGCTATCTCTACAACTACCCCCACAGTCGCGACCAGTTGATGCTGACGGTCGATTTTGGTGGCGGTACCCTCGACTTCTGTATTCTGCGGCGCACGGGAACTGCATTTACCGTCGAAGCCACTCATGGTATTGCCCTTGGCGGCGATAAGATCGACCAGATGATCTTTCGCGAACTGGTATTTCCACTGCTCGGCAAAGGTGAGCGCTGGAGTCGCATGGTGGACGGTTCAGAGGTGGATACGCTGTTTCCCTTTGCCGATTTTGAAGATCTGCTGATCAACTGGCCGGTCAGTTATATGCTCAACCAAAATAAATATACGGCGTCAGTCATGCAGCGCATGGTGCAGACGGATGAAGGCGCGATTAAATTTAAGCGTCTCTATGACCTGATTAAACAGAACTACAGCTATCAGGTATTTGAGGCGATCAAGGCCTTCAAGGCAGAGCTCTCAATGGCCGACTCTGCCGTGCTGGATATTCCCGAAATCGATATCGAAGTCACCTTAGAGCGGTGGGAATTTGAACTGATGATTAGCGACCTGCTGTTTGAACTCGAGCAGGCGATTAGCTTAATCCTCAACAAAGCGGATCTGCAGCCCGCTGATATCGATCTAGTCCTGCGCACCGGCGGTTCCTCATTAATTCCCGCGGTTAAAGATATTCTCGACAATCAGTTTCCCGGCAAGGTCGTCGAGCACGACCCGTTTACCAGTGTGGCGGCTGGTTTGGCGATTGCTGATTACTTTGGCTATGGCGACAAAAACCCAGTTAATTGAGCCTTTCAGCATGATTTTATGATGTTCCTAATAAGCCTGCATGCTCGGCGAACATAAAAAAACTAACAAAAAAATCAACAGCAAAGTTGACAGGCTCTTTTCTGGCGTTATAGGATGCCAATCAACTAATGTGTTGATTGGTTATAACTAGGGGAATAATAATGAATATAAAACTATCAGCTACCCTTTTGAGTCTGTCAATTGCTGCAGTATTTCCTGCAGTCGCTCAGACAACTGATGGCGTAGAAGGGTTGGAAGAAATTGTTGTCACAGCGAGAAAACGCCAAGAGAGTCTGCAAGAAGTGCCGATAGCTATATCGGTTATGAGCGCCAATGATTTAAAAAATAAGGGTGTTTTTTCAACTTCGGACCTTAACAATTCCATGCCTGGCTTGAATGTCACATCATCTTACGGTGAGACACAGCCAAACTTTACCCTTCGCGGTATCGGTGTGGGTACTGAATACAATTCTAATGCAGCATCGCCCAACGGCATTTATGTCGATGAGGTCTATCAGTCAATGCGCGCAAGCCACGGCCAGCAGCTATATGATCTTGAGCAGATTGAAGTTCTCAAGGGCCCGCAGGGCACATTGTATGGTCGCAACACAACTGGCGGAGCAATTAACTTCATTACCGTTAAACCTTCGATGGCAGGAGAGACTAATGGTTACTTGTCTGCTGGTGTAGGTAATTATGGTCGCAACAGTGTATCCGGCGCGCTTGATTTTACGCCAATTGCAGACACCTTAGGTATCCGAATTGCCGGTACTTGGGTTGACTCTGATCCTTGGTTGGTTAACCGCATGCCACGCGGTATTTCAAAATCAAATCCAAGCCTGACCAATGATCAGTTGAGTGGCAATATCGCCGAGGGTGTCAGTCCAGGAGGGGATGAAACTTGGGGTGTCAGATTGACTGCAAATTTGGTCACCGATAGTGCTGAATTTATTTTTAAGGGCTATTCAAGCTCGTCTTTTGGTGGTCAGGGTACCCCTCAGAATAAGGGTGTGGGTGATACCATTGATATGGCCCGAACTGGCGTCGGTTTTTATTACAATACAGACTTTTTTAGTCAGGCAGTTGTGGATGCCATGCCTCCTGCTTTTAGCTCCAAAGACGCCGGCATTGATGATCTTGAACTCTTCACTGATAGTAATGGTACGGCGAAAATTGAGACCGATGGTTTCGCGCTTAATGCGACTTTTGAGTTGATTGATAATCTTAGTGTGGTGTCAGTCACTGGCTACGATGAAACATACTTTGGTCTGTTGCCATTTATTGATTGTGATGGCACGCCCTACGCGATCTGCGCTATCGGTTATGAGTCTCAATCAGAGAGCTTTAACCAGGACATTCGCTTAAATTATGTCGGTGATAACTTTAATCTAATCTTGGGTGCTTACTATGGCACTGACGAAATTGTCACTACTAACAGGCCACACTTCTTCGGCTTTCTCAGCGACGTGGTTAAGGCCGGCGGTTACCCAGATGATTACTTTAATCCGGGCGGCATGGGCGCAGGTCTTTTCCCTGATGCGCTTCAGCCAGACGGTGTGGTCAGCGCTCTGAGTTTAATCACGCCATTAAATGGTACGCAAAATTATACTCAGGCTCGTGATTCTGTGGCCGTTTACGGTGAAGGTACCTACGACTTTAGCGATGCTTTGTCGCTGACGGTTGGAATGCGCTATACGCAAGATGACTTTGAATATAAAGACGCATTAACGACGATGTATGACGGAACTGGTGCGCCGCGTCTGATCGTTGTCTCGGACTATGTTAATCCCGAGACCGGAGATACGCGCTACGCTATTGGCTCTTCGCCAGGGGTAGCCAACCCGTTGGGTCAGGATGATGACTCGTCACAGGTAACTGGCCGCGTTATTGTCGATTATAAAATGTCGGAAGATATGATGGTATTCGCCAGTTACAGTAAAGGTTACCGCGGTGGTACCTACAACGGACTCGCATTCCAGTCGGGTAAGCAGGTGTACTTTGTTGCGCCGGAGACCAACAACGTGTTTGAGCTTGGTTTGAAGAGCAGACTGCTGGATAACCGCATGCAGTTAAATGCCAGTGCATTCTTCAATGATTACACCGGCAAGCAGGAGCAATTGCTGGATGCAACCGCCACTACGTTCTTGGTTAATCTAGATGCAGAGGTGACTGGTTTTGAAGCTGAGATGATCTTCCAGGCATCTGACACTCTGACCTTAAATGCGGCAATCAGTTTGCTCGATGCTAAGTTTTCGGATGGTGGCTGCCCGGCAGGAGCTTTGACTGGTCCAGTACCTCAGTCGGGACAGTGTCTTAATACCGCTGCTGGTAATGTCAGTGTGGCCGGCAATCCGCTGCCTTATGCACCAGATGTGACTGCCAATATTGGCTTTGACTGGGAAGTGGCGAAGATGGGCGGTGGTATTTTGATGTTGGCTGCGGACGCAGCGTTTAGTGACCAGTACTACTTTGATACCTTTGGTGATTACAGCTACACAGCTGATGGTGTTGATGCCAGTACGATCGCGTTAACCGATATCAAGGAGGGTAACGCAAGTTACTGGGTAGCCAATGCTCGTCTGACCTATTTAGCTGAAGGCTACAATGTGTCAGCTTGGGTCAAAAATCTGACTGATGAGTTTTACTACGGCAATGGTATTAACGTTGAGGGAAGCTATAACAGTGCCTTCTTGGTTCGTACTCAGCCACGCACCTTTGGTGTAGAAGTCACGTTTGACTTTTAAGTAACAATCTCCGCTGTTGCCATCTTGCCGCTGGGGAAGTTGGCGCAGCGGACTTTTTGTATCTGCTGGTTAGGAGTTTTACCGATGAAAAGCATAGTGACAGTACTGGTTTGTGTGGCATTAGCCGCGTGCGATATTGCAGGCTCTAGTAAGCAAGCCGAGCCAGTCGATGATCGCCGTCTCTCGCAGGCACAGGCTGAACCGGCTAACTGGATGACGCATGGGGGCACCTACCGCGAGCAGCGTTACAATCAGCTCGATTTGATCAATACTGAGAGTGTGGAGAATTTGGGGCTAAAATGGTTTTACCAATTTGAAGACAGGCGCGGTTTGGAAGCAACGCCGCTTGTTATTGATGGGGTGATCTACACCACATCAGCATGGTCAAGGGTGCATGCCTTTGATGCCACGACCGGCGAACCACTGTGGCACTACGACCCAGAAATAGCGGGTGAAGTTGCCTTTAAAGCCTGCTGTGATGTGGTTAATCGCGGTCCGGCATTTTATCAAGGCAAGGTTTATGTCGGCGCCTTAGACGGCCGTTTAATTGCTGTAGATGCCAAAACCGGCAAAGAAGTTTGGTCTACCGTGACCGTCGATCAGGCTAAGTCCTACACCATTACTGGTGCACCGCGAGTGATCAAAGGCAAAGTCTTGATTGGCAATAGCGGTGGCGAATACGGTGTGCGCGGCTATGTCAGCGCCTACGACGCCGAGACCGGAGATTTGGTCTGGCGTTTTTACACAGTACCGCCGATTCATGGTGCAGAGCCTGACGGCGCCGCTTCAGATTCAATGATCGCCGCAGCCCAGGCAACCTGGGCCGGTGATTGGAGCGAGCTCGGGGGAGGTGGCACGGTATGGGATGCGATTGTTTACGACGAGGACTTCGATCAGGTGCTGGTTGGAGTCGGCAATGGTTCGCCATGGCCGCGAAGTTTGCGTTCAGAAGGGCAGGGCGACAATCTGTTTATTTCGTCCGTTTTGGCGCTCGACCCAGATACTGGTAAATATAAATGGCACTACCAGGGAACCCCCGGAGAAGAATGGGACTTCACTCAAACTCAGCCGATTATTCTGGCTACCTTAGAGATTGATAAGCAGCCGCGCAAGGTCATGATGCAGGCGCCTAAAAATGGCTTTTTCTATGTTATTGATCGCAGTAATGGAAAACTGATATCCGCGGAAAATTATGTCCCACAAAATTGGACCACAGGTATAGACCTAGAAACTGGAAGGCCGAAAATGGCTCCTGATGCTCGCTATTCGGGTGACGAGTTGTTTGTGGCGCTGCCTTCTGGACACGGTGGTCACAATTGGCAGCCCATGGCCTATCATCCCGATACCGGTTTAGTTTACATACCGGCGCAAGAAATTGCTCTGGCCTATCAGCTTAATCAACCCTTCGAAGTACGCGTTGGCGGTTGGAATCTCGGTGTTGACTTAGCGGTTAATGAGATCCCCGATGACCAGGAGCAGATCGATGCGATACGCAGTCAGCTAAAAGGCTTTTTAATTGCCTGGGACCCAATCAAGCAAAAGGAAGCTTGGCGCGTGGATCACCTTGGACCCTGGAATGGTGGTGTTTTAGCTACCGCTGGCGGGCTGGTTTTTCAAGGCAATGCTAGCGGTTATCTGCAGGCTTTCGATGCTAGCACCGGACGCAAGGTTTGGTCTTTCGATACTAAAGTTGGCATCATTGCCCCTCCCATCACTTATGCCGTCGACGGCGTGCAATATATTGCGCTGATGGCCGGTTATGGCGGTGGCTATGGATTAGCTGCGCCCTTTACCGAAAATGCTGGATTTCGACCTAATGGTCGACTGATGGTGTTTGCGCTCAATGAAGAGCTTGACTACGATGTCGTCAAGCCAGAACTGGCGCCGGCCGTAGTGGTTAACAAGGTCTGGGAGAAAGCCGGCAGAGATAATGGCGCGCAGATATACGAGACCACCTGTGGGCTTTGTCATGGCGCTACGGCGCGCTCCTCAGGCATTGTTCCGGATTTGCGCCGATCACCGATTCTTGCCAGTGCCGAGGCCTGGCAGGCGGTGGTGCATGACGGTGTTTTAAAAGACCGTGGCATGATTGGTTTTAGCGCCTATTTATCCCCCGAGGATATTGAGGATGTTCGCGGTTACGTAGCTGAGCGAGCACTTCAATTACATAAGCACGGCAATTAAAATAACAAAGAGGCCATTAATAATGTCCGCACAACTTACCAATGATGTTTCTAGTTTGAGTTTCGATTTGTTGATTAATGGTCAGTTGGTGGCCGGCAGCCGAACTCTGGATGTGATTGATCCTGCCACGGCGAAAGTATTTACCACCTGTGCCTGTGCCTCAGAAGACCAACTTGAACAGGCGATTACTGCAGCCAAGGCAGCATTTCCGGCCTGGTCGGCCACGCCTCTCGACAAGCGTAAAGAGATTATGCTGCAGATGGCTGAAGCTATAGATGCCGAAGCCGAAACCCTTGCGCGACTGCTCACTTGTGAACAGGGTAAGCCGATTGCCGAAGCGCTTGGCGAAGTGGGCGGTGTATCTTACTTTTTACGACACTACACCAATTATGATTTACCGATCGAAGTTATTGAAGACAGTGAATTGCGCCATATTGCAATACATCGCGCCCCTCTGGGTGTTGTTGCGGCCATAGTGCCGTGGAATTTTCCGCTGCTAACGGCGATCTCGAAAATCTGTAGCGCCATGATTACCGGAAATACCATGGTATTAAAGCCGGCACCGACAACACCCATCGCCACCTTGCATATGGGGCGTATTTTTAGTCAGATTATCCCCCCCGGCGTGATAAATATTGTCACTGATCAGAATGATCTCGGCGGTATCCTCAGCAGTCATCCAGATATCAATAAAGTTGCCTTTACCGGCTCGACCGCTACCGGTAGTAAAGTGATGGCCTCGGCGTCGGCCTCCCTTAAGCGCGTTACGCTCGAGTTGGGTGGTAATGACACCGGTATTGTTTTGGATGACTGTGATCCGGCGGTCGTTTCTGAAAAGCTCTTCGCCGCTGCGTTTGGTAATAATGGCCAGATCTGTATCGCCCTCAAAAGACTGTATGTTCATGAAAGCCAGTATGACGCGGTGTGTCATTATCTTGCTGAGCTGGCTAATGGTGCTGTGGTTGGCTCTGGCCTGGTAGCTGGGACCCAGCTGGGTCCAGTGCAAAATCGCATGCAGTACGACAAATTAAAAAAACTTATTGAGCGGACTCGCAGTGAAGGCACGATTATCGCCGGGGGTGATAGTCCAGATCTACCGGGTTATTTTATCAACCCAACCATTGTCCGCGATATTGCCGACGATGCCGCGCTAGTGACTGAAGAGCAATTTGGCCCGGTGCTACCGGTGATGAGTTACAGCAGCCTTGATGAGGTGGTTGCCCGGGCCAACGATACCAGTTTTGGTTTAGGTAACTCGGTGTGGTCCTCAGATGCTGGCAGGGCGGCAGCGGTGGCTATGCAATTGGAATCGGGCTCTGTATGGATCAATAAACATGGTGATATAGGCCCAGACACCCCCTTTGCCGGCGCAAAAATGTCTGGTGTGGGCGTTGAGATGGCCGAGCATGGTCTGTTGGAATTTACTCAGATGAAGGTGATTAATTTGGGTAAGGATATTGCGGTTTAGTTTGCTGTAGCCGAGCCAATTCCATCTGGCTGCCGAGTTGGATGGGATGTGCCGAATAGTAAAATAATTAATAATTAAAAAAACAACTCGCCACAGCAGCGAAGGCAGAGAGGATAGTCCTATGTCTGAACCCCTAGATCCCGCACGAACGTCTGCAGAGAGTCCTTATCATAGCGCCCGCGTGAGGAATTATTTTCTCGGCATTATGACGCTGACCTATGCCCTCAACCTGTTCGATCGCCAGCTGCTTTCAATGTTGCAAGAATCAATCAAGGCCGACTTGCTGCTGTCTGATACTCAGCTTGGCTTGCTCACTGGAACGGCGTTTGCGTTTTTCTATGTAATTGCTGGTGTGCCCATTGCCCGCTTTGCCGATCGCGGCGGTAACCGCCGCAATATCATCTCACTTGCGGTTGGGCTGTGGAGTTTGATGACCGCCATCAGTGGGCTGGCCTCAAGCTACGCGCAACTATTGCTGGCGCGCATGGGTGTCGGCTTAGGTGAGGCGGGCGGGAGTCCGCCAGCTCACTCAATGATTTCTGATGTATTTCCACCACAGCAGCGCGCCACGGCGATGGCGACTTATTCGGTTGGCGTCAATATCGGCATTATGTTGGGGTTTTTGCTCGGCGGTATTCTCAATGAGTTTTTTGGCTGGCGCATGGCTTTTTTGGTCGTCGGTATTCCCGGGATACTATTGGCACTGTTGATTCGCGCAACCGTTGTCGAACCTGTGCGCGGCTGGTCTGAGAACCGTGAGGTTGAGCCCGAAGTGATCAATCTTGGGGTCGCATTAAAACTATTGTGGCAGAGCCATACCTTTAGGCATATCGCTCTCGGTGGTGGGCTCACCGCGCTAATGGGTTATGGCACGATGAATTGGTCAGCTCCCTTCTTTATCCGAGAGTTCGGCTTGGGTACCGCGGAGTTGGGTATCTGGTTGGCTATGGGTAGCGGAGTTTGTGGTGCAGTAGGCACTTACTATGCCGGGTTTTACTGTGACCGTTTAAGTGTCAAAGATAAGCGCTGGAATCTCTGGCTACCCGCCCTTGCGGCCCTAGTCGCCGGCGTATGTATGGTGATTATTTTAAATCAGAGCAACCCCTATATGGCGCTGTCGGTTAATCTATTGATGGGCGGCCTGATCACCTGTTATGTTGGTCCCTGCATCGCGACATTACATGGTATTGTCGACCCACGTATGCGTGCCACCGTATCGGCGATATTCTATTTAATTATCAATATTATCGGACTTGGTATTGGTCCAACATTGATCGGTGCAATATCTGATTATTACGCTGCGACACTGGGTGACGGGTCCTTGCGCGTGGCGCTGTTGATTGTGATTCCTATTGCGGCATTATGGTCGGCGGCACACTTTATGATCGCCGCGCGCTATCTGCGGAAAGGGCTTTAACTGGATTGTCAATTTCAGAGCCATGATCTATAGTTGCGAACTGCAACGTACAATCAACGGTGCAATTGATTTAGTCACAAAAGGAAAATGAAATTGCCCAGTGGAATTGGACGAAGACGTGCAGCGGCAAAAGCCGACAAGGCACCTAATTATGAAAAAAGACGCAAAGAAATCTCTGAAGCTGCCGCTCGGGTGTTTAACCGCAAAGGTTTTTCTGGCACCAGTATAAGCGCCGTTGCCCAGGAGTTGAGTATTGATAGAGCGTCTCTCTACTACTACATCTCCAGTAAAGAAGAGCTCTTTGACGAATTGGTGCGAGAGGTTTCCGAGAGCAATCTACAAGCAGCTCAAAATATTAAAAATAGCGCCATGACACCGGCGGAAAAATTAAAAAGTTTAGTTGTCGAGTTGATGGAAGCGTACGCCAAAAATTACCCGATACTGTATATCTACATTCGCGAAAACTTGGAAGATGTTGCCGACAGCCGCTCTAAATGGGCGCGCAGTATGAAACAGATCAATCACGATTATGACGAGGCGGTCATCTCGATTATCCAGCAAGGTTATGATGATGGCTCATTCGTTAATTTGGGTTCGGCAAAAGTCGTCGCCTACGGCATTCTTGGCATGGTTAATTGGACCAATCGCTGGTTTAAGCCCGACCACGCTGACATTGATGCCAAAAGTATTGGTGAAATGTATGCCAATATTGTCACCAACGGTTTGACTTCGGGTACCCTAAGCCTAGTTAAATAATACGCTGGCCACGCGTTGGCAGCGTATCTTGAAAGTAAAAACCTCGTCAAAAAAAACAGTTCAAAATAATTTATTCGAGCAATGGCAAGCTTTTCAGTCAATAAATCAACAAAAGTGTTGACTCAATTTTTAGCCTTGTGCCATTATAGATTCCTAGAACATTCGACTTTAATAATAATTAAGCTGCATCTTGTTTAGGAGGAAACTTGTTGTGATCGAGAAGCTTTCTCAAGACAACAGTGACAACTGGTTAGAAGAGTCTGTGCAGCAGGCTAACTTACCAACGCTTGCCTGCCTGTTGGTTCATTTGACAGGTGAACGGCGTTGGATTGAGGGCCACTTTAAACCGACCCGCTCGCGAGGTATGGATGATAATGACGACGGTGGTTTTGCCATTGCAGTGCAGGATGAGATCCGTCGCCACGCGACGCGCGAGATAAAGACTTGGCTGGAGACGGGGAGTGTTGCTTTGGCCAACTCCTCGGACGAGCTGTTGGTGGAGATGATGAGCGTTACGCTTGGTGAAGAAATTCCTGCTCGCTACGGAGCCATGATTCGCAGTGAGTTAGAGCTTGATGTCAGCCCAGCAGAACCTGCCCGAGTTAAACCTTCTACACCTGTTCCAGATGGCTTCTGTGCGGTTATTATTGGCGCTGGAATCTCTGGTCTCTGCGCTGCTGCGCGACTCGACGAAGCTGGCATTGCCTATGTCATCCTTGAGCGCAATGCTGGCTTGGGTGGTGTTTGGCGAGAGAATAAATATCCAGGTGCGGCCTGTGACGTGCCTAGCCATCTCTACTCGTTTTCCTTTGCTCAATATAACTGGTCAGAATATTTCGCCGGTAGCGATGAAATTGAACAGTATTTAAATTTTGTCGCAGACAAGTGCAATATTCGCCAATCTATCCGCTTCCAACACGAGGTCGGCGCCGCTATTTTTGATCAGGTCACGAATCAGTGGACCGTTACCGCAACGGATAGCGCAGGGCAGCAACAATATTTTTTGGCGGATATAGTGATCAGTGGTGTCGGCGCCTTCAATAAGCCCAAGTATCCCAGCGTAACAAACCTTGACAGGTTTACTGGGGACTCGGTGCACACCGCGCGTTGGCCCGAACAGGGTGTTGAGTTAGTTGGGCGCAATGTGATCGTGGTAGGCAACGGTGCCAGCGCCATGCAACTGGTACCCGCTATTGCCGATCAGGTTAGGTCTCTGACCGTGATTCAGCGAGCGCCTCAATGGGCAGCGCCGTTTCCGAAATTTAAAAAGAAAGTGCCGACCGCTGTACAGAGGTTAATAGAGGCCGTGCCGTTGTATCGCCTTTGGTATCGGCTGCGTCTCAGCTGGGCCTTTAACGATAAGCTCTACGATGCGCTTCAGGTGGATGCCAAGTGGCCTCACCCGCAGCGGTCGATTAATGCGATTAATGATAAGCACCGTGATGGCTTGACTCGATACATTGAGAGCGAGTTGGGTAATCGGCAGGATCTCTTGCCCGATTTAATTCCAGACTACCCGCCATTTGGTAAACGCTTGCTGATGGATAACGGTTGGGCACGAACTCTGACTAAAGATAATGTCAGATTGTTCAATGGTTCCGTGAGTAAGGTCCACAACGACGGCTTGGAATTAACCGATGGTACCCAGATTGAAGCGGATGTGATTATTTGGGCAACCGGCTTTGATGTGGTCAATTTTCTCGCACCCATGGAAATTACTGGCGTCGATCAGCGTCAGTTACATGATGACTGGGACGGTGATGATGCGCGTGCCTATTTGGGAACCTTAGTGCCCAATTATCCCAACTTCTTTTGCCTTTATGGGCCCAACACCCAATTTGGCCATGGCGGTAGTTTGATCAGCATTATCGAGCGCCAGGTGTCTTATGTGATGTCATTGTTGAAAACCATGTTCGCCAACAATGTGCGCTGCGTTGATGTGCGCACTGACGTATATGAAGACTACAACGCTCAGGTCGATGCAAAACATGAGGGCATGATTTGGACTCATCAGGGTATGAGTACTTATTATCGCAACTCCAAAGGCCGAGTGGTGGTCTGCAACCCTTTCCGCATTGTCGAGTTTTGGGAGATGACCGCCGCTGCAGATCTCACCGACTATCGTGCTGTTGCTCCAAGTGCAGTGAGTGAATTTAAGCGGTCACAGTTTGGAGTAAAAGCCTAATGGCAGAGCAGGTGTTACTTGAGCGCCAGGGTGCCGTATTAATTATTTCTATTAATCGACCTGAGCGGCGCAATGCTGTCACTCGGGCAGTCTCAGAGGGAATTGCTGCGGGCATCGATTTACTCGAGTTAGATTCACAGCTGTCAGTGGGTATCCTCACCGGCGTTGGCGGGTCATTCTGCTCCGGCATGGATCTCAATGCCTTCGTCGATGGCAAGCGTCCTGAGATTGCCGGGCGCGGTCTCGGTGGCATTACGGAGACCCCGCCAGGCAAGCCTCTTATTGCGGCAGTAGAAGGCTATGCCGTTGCTGGGGGTTGTGAATTAGCGCTGGCCTGCGATCTGATTGTCGCGGCTGAAAATGCTCGCTTTGGGCTGCCAGAAGTGACCCGCGGGCTGGTGGCAGGGTCTGGAGGGTTGGTGCGATTACCGCAAAAAATTCCTCGCGCTATCGCTCTTGAATACGCACTGACTGGTGAGCAATTTGATGCCCCGAGTGCTCATCATTGGGGTTTGGTTAATCGACTATCCGCGCCAGGTGGTGCTCTTGAGGCAGCTCTGGCACTGGCCTTGCAGATTAGCGCTAACGCGCCTCTAGCTGTGGCTATGAGTAAGCGCATTATCACAGATTCCGACCTCTGGGACTCGTCTGAACAGTGGCTCATACAGACCCCATTAGTGGATTCGATTATTGCCTCTGAGGATGCCCGTGAGGGCAGCTTGGCTTTTACCGAAAAACGCGCACCGCAGTGGCGGGGTAAATAATTATGAATATGAAAAAGCTCGCCGTGGTCGGTGGCGGCACTATGGGTATTGGCATTGCCTATGTTTCTGCGTTATCTGGCGCTGAGGTTGTTCTGGTTGAACCCAGTGATTGTCAGGCTGGAGTAGTCAGTGACAATATAGCCAGTGCCGCAGCCGGCGGTGTCGCGCGCAATAAATTTAGCCGAGCTGAAGCCGATGCTTTGATTGCCAGAATCAGTCGGGTTGCCGATGTGGGTGGAATACCCGACTATCTGGATCTGGTGATCGAAACGGTACCGGAACAGCTACCCCTAAAGCAAAAAGTATTGGCGCAAATTGACGCTCGTAAGCCGGCGTTGATCGGCACTAACACCAGCGCCTGCTCTATAGATGTTCTCGCCAATTCGGTGTCTGCACCACACAATTTTCTCGGTCTGCATTTCTTTAATCCGGTCTGGTCGATCAAGTTGGTGGAAATTATTAAAGGTCAGGCAACCTCAGCTGCCAGCCTTGAGCGTGCCCGAGATTTTGTCGGCCAGATCGAGAAGCAGTCGCTGACTGTGAGTAATATTCCGGGCTTTGCCACCAGTCGTCTTGACCTGATTGCCAGCCTCGAGGGTATGCGCATGTTGGAGAGTGGTGTTGCCAGTGCCGAAGATATTGATCTCGCAGCAGTGCTGGCCTATCAGCATCCGGTAGGGCCTCTTCGGCTAAGCGATATTGTCGGCCTCGATGTGCGCTTAGACATAGCTAGAAACCTTGAGCTTGCCCATGGGCCACGGTTTTCTCCGCCGGATATTCTGCTTGAGATGGTCGCCAAAGGGCACCTTGGACAAAAGTCGGGACGCGGGTTTTTCTCTTGGTAAGGTAAATCTTTTGCCATTAAATCAACATGAACGTTGACAAAATTATCGATAACCCTTAACTTGTTGTTATGCAGTAATTCTTAGATTAAACAGAGGTTTTAATGTCTTTAGAAAATATTTCTTTCTCGCCGTTAATTGAAACGGCTGATCACCATGGTGCTCTGCGCGAAAGTGTTGCCAAACTTGTTGGCGGTTTTGGTCGCAAATATTACCAAGATGTCGTGGCTCGTGATGCAGCGCCGGTGGAACTTTGGAATGCACTGTCCGAAGCGGGATTTGTCGGCGCCCATATTTCTGAGGAATACGGTGGCAGTGGTGGTGGTTTGGCGGATCTCAATATCATTATTGAAGAGACGGCAGCTCAGGGTTGCCCTCTACTGTATCTGGTTATTCAGTCGATCTGCGCACCGATGATTGAGCGCCATGGTTCTCAGGAACTTAAGGATCGCTGGTTGCCCGCACTGGCCGCGGGGACAAAAAAAATTGCTTTGGCCATCACCGAGCCCGACGCCGGGTCCAACACCCACAAAATTACCACTACAGCCAAATCAACCGCTAATGGCTGGAGTCTCTCGGGTAAAAAGTACTGGAGTTCAGGCGTCGATGAGGCTGAAGCAATGCTGGTGGTGGCTCGCGACGGCGATCTCTCAACTCCGGAACGCTCGGTGTTGTCGTTGTTTATTGTGCCCACTGACGCACCAGGTATTACTAAAAATCGTATTGATGCGGCGTTGATGTCCCCTGAAAAGCAGTACACTGTGTTCTTTGACGATGTCCAGCTTGAGCGTGATGCGCTGGTCGGTGAACAAGGCGCCGGACTGCGCCAGGTGTTTGTGGGTCTCAACCCTGAGCGAGTTGCAGCAGCAGCGGTCAACAATGGTATCTCTTGCTACGCCATTAATCAGGGCTCTGCGTACGCCAAAGATCGCTCGGTGTGGGGAGCGCCAATTGGCAGCCATCAGGGGGTTTCCCATCCCATGGCAGAAGCTTATATAGGTGTGCAGTCAGCGCGCTTGCTGACAGCCCGAGCAGCACAGATGTTTGACAATGGTGAAGACGCGGCGGAAGCGGCTAATATGGCAAAGTTTCTTGCAGCGGAGAGTTCGTTGAAGGCTCTCGACCAAGCAATGCAAGTGCATGGTGGCAACGGGCTGGCATTTGAATATGGCCTTGCCGATCTTTGGTTTATCGCCCGGTTGCATAAAACCGCGCCAGTCAGTCGCGAGATGATCTTAAATTATGTTGCCTCTCACAGCTTGGGATTACCAAAAAGTTATTAACGCACTCTGAACACTGAAGGCAGAGGTGATGAGATAGATGTATAGGTTGGCTGAGCTACTTAGGCACTACGTAAAGGGTCGTCCCGACAACCTTTGTATCGCTTATGAAGACGAAAATATCAGTTTTGCGGAGCTTGATCAGCGCAGTGACCGCTTGGCTGCTGCGCTGCTCGGCCAGGGTTTGGCCTCTGGTGATCGGGTTGCTATTCTGGCGACCAATAAGCCGGTATTTTTTGAACTGTTATTTGCCTGCGCCAAATCTGGCTTGATTATGTTGCCGATCAATTGGCGACTTTCGGCGAGAGAGATCAGTGGGATCATCGCGGATGCAGGCCCGCGTTGTATTTTCGCCGATGAAGAATTTGTTGATAACTTACCTCCTTGCGCAGAATTTGGCGACTTTAAGTTGATCGCTCTCGGAGAAAGTTTTAACCAGTGGCGAGATAGGAATAGTGGTGACACGTCGAGTGACTTGGCAGCTGATCGGACATTAGTCCGTGACGCTGACTCCACAGTTATGCTGCTTTACACCTCGGGTACGACTGGGTTGCCCAAGGGCGCAATGGTGAGTGATCGCAACATTGCTTTTCATCAGCGTCACGGTCGCGAGATGTGGGGCTTTAGTGAAGCCAGTGTCAATCTGGTGGCCATGCCGCTATTTCACATAGGCGGTATAGGCTATGGCCTAAACGCCATGCTTGCGGGGGGCGCCACGGTAATTTTACAGCAGGCCGATCCGCAGCAACTGTGTCAGGCTATTGTTCGGTACAAGGTCACCCACAGTTTTTTTGTTCCAGCGGTTATCCAGATGCTGGCGGAATTGCCGGGTATCGATAGCAAGGATATGTCGAGTCTCGAGTTTATCGGTTACGGTGCCTCACCCATCAGCGAAACACTGTTAAAACGCGCGTTGAAAATTTTTCAATGTGGCTTTGCTCATGCCTACGGTCTGACAGAATCCTGCGGCACAGTCATCACTTTGTTGCCGGAATTTCATGACCCAGAGGCGAGTAATAAAGAACGCTTGCGTTCTTGCGGTCGGCCGGTTCCCTGGGCCGAAGTCGCCCTGTTTGAGCCACAGTCGATGACTCAGGTGGCCACCGGAGAAGTGGGTGAAATCTGCATTCGCTCCGGTATGACCGTAAAAGGTTATTGGAACAAACCTGAAGCCACAGCAGATACCATCACTGCGGATGGCTGGTTGCGTACCGGTGACGCCGCCTACTGCGATGACGATGGATTTTTCTACATCCATGATCGTTACAAAGACATGATTGTCTCTGGGGGTGAAAACATTTATCCCACAGAGATCGAAAATATTCTCTACGAATACCCAGATGTGGCGGAAGCCGCGGTTATTGGCGTGCCGCACCCGCGCTGGGGCGAGACACCCAAGGCGATTATTGTCAGCACACCTGGAGTGCTTATTGAGATCGAGGCTTTAATGGAATTTATCCGCAGTCGCTTAGCTCGCTACAAATGTCCCACCTCTATTGAGTTTGTCGAAGTGATGCCACGTAACGCCTCGGGGAAAATTCTCAAGCGCGAGTTGCGTGCTATGACTTGGCCAGAACCGGATATGCCTTGATGAGCAAACTCCATGACAATACCGTGACCCAAGGTATTCACCCTCTTGCATGTCTACTGCGAGGCTTTGCCGTGGACTTTATCACTGGCCATAACCTTGACGTCGTAGAGCGCATCATGGCGCCGGAGTATTGCCTGAGTATAGGTGGTTACCTGCTCAATGGTCGCGACACTGAGTATCTGCCGCCTACCGCAGCACAGATTAACCAATTTCCGGGCTTGACCGTAACCGTGCATGATGTGGTTTATGGCGAAAACACTATTGCTATGCAATTCACTGAGCATGGCCGCTCCCGAGCCGATCAAAACCGCGGTGCCACCTGGCGCGGTATAACCCTGTTTCGCACCGATGGCGAACGACTGCGGTGGGGCTGGGCCGAAGAAGATTATTTCGCTAGAAAACGCCAGCTAAGTTCCGGCACCTGTGACCACGTGGATGCCCCTCACGCTGCTCCCTGGGATGTTCAACCGGGTGTAGCCAGCAGTGCGCTGGAAGTTCAGGCCCGTGCCTGGCTAGATACGCCGTCCAGTTTGTTTCAACGCGAGGACGCTTTTTGGTTATCCTCAGTTTCCGATAATGACCCCCACCCTCAAACGTTGATTGATATTGACTATGTAGAGGTGGACGAGCTTTTTACTGCTGACGATCGTGTGGCTTTTCACGCTCTTTATCATGGTCACTATAAAGGTGGCTTTAAGGATGTCGATAAAGAACTTATTGGTCGGCCCATTGTATTAAGGGCGGCTGGCATTCTGACATTTAACTCGACCGAATTGTTAACGGCGGCTGTCACAGTGGATCGCTTGAGACTTTACCGATCACTACGTTTTAACTAACAAGACCGCAGGGTTTTGCGAATGATAAAATAATCAACAGGTGTATTGACAAACAGAATAATCGGTCTATTATCAACTGGACTGTTGATAAAGACGAAATTAGATCCGCATAAAAATAAACTTAGAAATATGATACTTGGGGTAGACGTGATGAAAGTGATTAAAAATAACGACACCAAATCCAACCTGAAAGCGCGAGGCGCCTTTATTAAATCCATCCTCGCTGCGTCGGTTTCTCTGGCGATATTGTCTTCCGCACCGGTGCTAGCTAAAAACAATGTGCTGATGGAAGAGGTGATGGTCAAGGCGCAAAAGAAATCTGCAGCTGAAGCTGTGCAAGATGTGCCTATTGCGATTTCCGCCTATTCCGGCGACAAAGTTGAGGCGATGTTTGCCGTTAACCTAACCGATATAGGTACAAGCTCACCCAATGCGCACTTAGCCGAGCAGGGTACGGTGCCGCATACCGGTAACTTTATTATTCGTGGCATGGGGACCACTGGACAGAGTATACCGAGTTCTGACCCCGCCGTTGGCGTGGTGCAAGATGGCATGCCCTTTGGTCTGATTTACGGTGTGGTCACCGATTTGTTTGACCTCGAGTCGATTGAAATCCTGCGCGGCCCGCAGGGTACATTGTTTGGTCGCAATGTGACTGGCGGTGCTGTTGTGATGCGTACCACACGACCTAGCGAAGAGTTTGGTGGCAAGGTCAAAGCCACTATAGGTTCCCATGGCCAGCGTGATATCAGTGCGGTGGTAACCGGTGCAATGAGCGATTCGGTTAACGGCAAGTTAGCGGTGATCTCCAAAGATCGTGATGGACTTTGGTTCAATACCACCACCGGCGGACAGCATGGCGCTTCAGAGACAATCATTGTGCGACCGGCGATTACCTTTAAAGGTGATGGTTATGATCTGACCGCCATCGCTGAGTCGGCTAGCATTCAGGGCGATGGCATGGCGCCACGCAGTTTTTATCTCGATACCAGCTTTCTTAATCCCACTGTGCTTGCTACGGGCATCGATTCCTATGATATCGACCCCTGGGCGGACAATAGCACTGAGACCGATACCCGAGGCGATCTAGATATGACCTGGTCAAGCTTGGTGCTCGAATACAACCGTGACCTGGGGAACGGCACGCTAACCACGACCGCTTCGTTCCGTGACCTGGATCAGGAAACCTGGGGTGATATTGACGGCGCTGCGGGCACGATCCGCTTTGAATTCGCCGAAGGCTCTGGATTATCACAAACCCAGACGTCATTTGAGAGCCGCTGGTCAGGAGAGGTCAATGACAAAATGAATCTGACCGCTGGCGTTAACTTTTTTGACCAAGAGTACACTTACCGCGAACGTCGCCTGTTGGTAGATGCCGTAGAGCGTCCTTCTGAGTCGACAATTGATCACTCGACCTTTGGTGTCTTTGCCCAGGCCGAATACACTCTATCTGATACGATGACACTGATCTTTGGCGGTCGTTACTCCAGTGAAGATAAAGATGCAGCCATCGGCGTGATCGGCGATCCCGGCGGCACTGGTACCTGTACCTCTATCTATGACCCTAGCGGAGCGACAGTGGCTACGCGCACGGTTGATTGGAGCGACTGCCGACAGGTGTTCAATGACAGTGCCAGTTGGTCGAACTTTTCCCCCAAGCTGGGTTTGAACTGGGAAGTCAGTGATGATGTGCTCGCTTATGCCAGTTTGTCTCGCGGCTTTCGCAGTGGTGGTTACAACGTCCGCTTTACCGACGCAACAGTCGTCACCATGCCTGACAACCCCACATCTACCCCTGGACCCTACAATGAGGAGACGGTTGACGCTCTTGAAGTTGGTTTCAAGTCTATGTTGATGGATGAGAAGATGAAGCTGAATGTTGCGGTTTTCTTCAATGAAATCGATGATATGCAGAAGTCCGCTAATAACCAGTCGGGCGTGCAGACGGTCTTTAATGCAGCCTCAGCAACGATCCAGGGTTTTGAAGTTGACTCGGTGATTGCCATGTCAGACGAGCTGACCCTCGAGGTTGGCTACGGCTACACCGATGCTCAGTATGATTCTGCAGACTATCTGGTTGAAAAAACCGGCAAGCCTGCCGGAGATTTCAAGTTCCAGATGGTGCCTGAGCGAACCACTAGCATGGCATTAACCTATGAGAAGCCAATTTCTGATAGCGGGTTTATGACTTTGAGGGGTTCATACTCCTACATCGACTCCGTGGCCAGTGATGACTTTAACTTTCTGATTCTGCCTCAGTACGAGCTCTACGATGCCAGTATTTCATTCACCAGTACCGATGAAAGCCTCAAAGTTGCACTCTACGGTCGCAATCTGAAAGATGAAGTCTATTCCCACTTCGGCTTTGATAACAGTGGTGGATTGGGTTCTAAAACCATTTGGTTGGCACCACCAAAGACCTATGGTTTAGAAATCACTTACAATTTTTAATTAACACGATTTGCATAAATAGTTTCGGTGCAAAGGCCTCCCCCTCCTCAACCTCCCTCCCCCCTTTTTTCGCGGGGGGGCGAGGCCTTTTTTAATGCACATTAAAACCTATTCTTACGACCTTCTAAGGAGCTGTTATGAGAGAAGCAGTTATTGTCTCCACGGCGAGAACGCCTATCGGACGAGCCTTCCGTGGCTCACTGAATAATACTAAGTCGCCGACTCTGGCCGCCCATGCTATATCCCACGCGGTATCGCGCGCCGGTGTAGATGCTAATGAAGTTGAAGATGTGTTGATTGGCACAGTTTTGGGTGCCGGCACCGCAGGGATGAATTTAGCCCGCAATGCTTCACTGGCTGCGGGCTTACCGGTGACTTCAGGTGCCGCGACGATTGATCGCCAGTGCTCGTCCGGTCTAACGACTATCGCTATGGCCGCTCGGGAAATTATCGTCGATAACCTCAATGTGGTTGTCGCCGGTGGTCAGGACAGTATTTCCTTAGTACAGAATAATTATATGAAGTGGCTTGGTGATGAGGCTGACGAAAACGTCAAAGCGCAACAGCCCCATGCCTACATGGGCATGCTGCATACTGCAGAGTTTGTCGCTAAAAGATATCAGGTTAGCCGTGAAGATCAGGATCTCTATGCCCTGAGCTCCCAGCAACGCACTGCTGCTGCACAGGCTGCCGGACGTTTTGACGATGAAATTGTGCCCATTACTACCACCCAAAAACTGGTTGACCGCGAAACCAAAGAGGTTTCCTACGCTGAGGTGACGCTGAGTAAAGATGAAGGCAATCGCCCGGGAACAGTTCTTGAGAACCTCAGCGGGCTAGGCGCAGTGATCGACGGTGGCTGTATCACCGCGGGCAATGCCAGTCAGCTATCTGATGGCGCCTCGGCCTGTGTGGTAATGGAGCGCAAGCTCGCTGAACAGCGTGGCCTGCAGCCACTGGGACTGTATCGGGGTATGTGCGTAGTCGGCAATACACCAGAAGAGATGGGCATTGGTCCGATCTATGCAGTGCCCAAGTTGCTCGCGCAGCACGGTTTAAGCGTGGCGGACATTGGACTTTGGGAGCTCAATGAAGCCTTCGCCGTTCAGGCACTCTATTGCCGTGATTTCCTCGGTATCGACCCGGAAATCTACAACGTTAACGGTGGCGCTATTTCCATAGGCCATCCCTATGGTATGACCGGTTCACGCACAGTAGGGCACGCTTTAATTGAAGGTAAACGCCGCGGTGTTAAATATGTGGTCGTGACCATGTGTGTCGGCGGTGGTATGGGTGCAGCGGGCCTGTTCGAAGTCCTTTAATTGCAACTCGCCATAGTCGGGTGTGAGCACGCTTGCGGCACCGCTTTGTAACGAATACCGATTGAGAGTATTTAGCAATGACCTTTAATAGCTTCAGTAGCGCCCAATTTAATGCTACTAGTGTCAGTGCCAGCGAGTATTTTAGCGCGAGTATGAAAGGCCAGGCGCACCCGGATACAGATGCAGTCGCAGCAATATTTAGTGCTGATAATGTTCCTCGTTACTACCAGCAGAGTCTCGCTGATGCGCGGGCCTCAGTAGAGGCGGTGGTGGGGTTGCAGGCCGAGGCCCGAGAGGTCGCTGAGGTTCGGGATATTAGTATCCTCAATGGTGCGACCACCGTTTTAATGCGGATTTACCACCCCCGTGGCGATGTAAAATTGCCGATTATTGTTTATTTTCACGGTGGCGGCTGGACCCTTGGCAGTGTTAATGCTGCCGATCGTGCCTGTCGTCGCCTTAGTGTCAGTACGCAATCGGTGGTAGTGTCGGTGGAATATCGCCTGGCACCAGAGCACCCCTTCCCGCTCCCCTATGAAGACTGTTTTGCGGCTACTCAGTGGGCTGCTGAATACGGCGAAACCATTGGCGCCGATACAGGTCGATTGTTTGTGATGGGAGACAGTGCCGGGGCTAATCTGGCGGCCGCCGTTGCTCAAACTTTCGCTAATAATAAGCAGCTCAATATTGCTGGTCAGGTACTGATCTATCCCTGTCTATTACCTTCTGGGCGCGGCGATTTTGCCTCTTATCAGCAGAATGCCGAGGGTCCAATTCTTACTGCTGCAGAGATGGCGTGGTTTTGGGATATGTATCTGACAAAGGAAGAAGATGGGGACGATAGTCGCGCCTCACCTTATGTGGCTAAAGACTTGTCCGCTATGCCTCCGAGCAAAATTGTGGTTGCCGAATTTGATATATTGCGCGATGAAGGCATAGCCTATGCGGATAGGTTGCGCGAGTCTGGCGTGCCGGTGGATGTCACCCTATTTCACGGTGCTCCACATGGTTTTTACTGGCTGGATGCTGCCCTTAGTCAAGCCACTGAGTTGGACGGGGTATTAGCCGAATGGTTTAAGCGCTTTTAAACTATTTTGGGCAGTTCTTCGTCGCTCTAGGCAGTTGTTCGCCACGTTAAAGAGCTCTAGCTAATATCAAAACCCTTCCAGTCGTTGTTACGCACGCTTTCTAAAATGCGTCTATAGCCACGCACACCGCCAGAGTAGGGCATAAACACTTTTGGCTTACCCGCCACTTCACTGCCCATGTAATAGGAGGGGGCCAGCGGATAGAGGGTTTCCTGTGCGCGCGCATTAACATGTTCGACCCATTCATTCTCGGCCTCGAGATTGACCTCAATAGCTTGCTTGCCGATGCTGTCTGCGCTGGTGATCAACGAACAGATAAATTCTGCATGATCTTCAATCGAGACAATAACATTGCTTAGCAGCGATGGGCTGCCGGGGCCCACCATAATAAATAGATTGGGAAAGTCGTGGGTGCCGAGTCCCAGATAGTTGCGCGGTCCCTGAGACCATTTTTCCTCCAGACTTAATCCATCGCGGCCACGGATAAGCGGCGCCAATATAGAGCCGGTAAATACATCAAAGCCGGTGGCATAAATAATAATATCCAGCGGGTACTCGCCATTGCTGGTGGTAATGCCGGTTTCGGTGATCGCCTCAATGGGCGCTTCTTTAATATCCACCAGCTCCACATTGCTGCGGTTAAAGGCCTGATAATAACCATGGTCCACTGCCGGGCGCATGGCGCCGAAGGGAAAGCCATGGGGAGTGAGTTTTTTACATAGCTCGGGATCGTCGACCTTCTCGGCAATCTTGCGATTAACAAATTCCACCGCCGTATTATTCGACTCAATATTGAGCAGAATATCGTAGTAAGCGAGGGCAAAGCCAAAGCCGAGACGGTTCCAGGCGGTCTCAAAAATCTCTTCACGAACCTCGGGGCTGTCGTCCAGAGCCGAGCGCCTGTTAGGCATAAAGCCGAGACCGCTGGGAGAATTACGTGCTTGCTCGCGACGCTCATCATAAGTCGCCTTAATCAATGCATCATCAGCGTCGCTAATCTCCGCATGACAGGCCGGAATACTGTAGTTGGCAGTGCGCTGAAACACGCTCAAGTGCTCGGCCTGCTGAGCGATAATAGGCGTCATCTGCACGCCGGAGGAACCGGTGCCAATAATGCCCACGCGTTTGCCGGCAAAGTCGAGAGGCGCTCGCGGGTAGGCGCCGCTGTGATGGATCTCACCAGCAAAACTGTCTGCACCGGGGATATCCGGTGTTTTGATTTTTGATAGCTGGCCGACCGCAAGAATTAAATGGCGGCATTGAAGCTGGCCTAGCGCATCGGTTGAAACTGTCCAGCTTGCGCTGTTCTCATCGAAATCAGCGCCCAGCATACAACAGTTAAACAGGATATTACTGCGTAGCTGAAAGCGCTCGCAGACATGATTGGCATAGCGCAAAATTTCCGGTTGCTGTGCGTAGCGCTCGGTCCAGCGCCACTGCTGCTGCAAGTCATCGGAAAAGCCAAAAGAGTAGTCATAGCTCTCAACATCACAGCGCGCGCCTGGGTAGCGATTGTGATTCCAGACACCGCCGACCTCATCGGACGCCTCGATAATTGTTACTGAGAGGCCTGCTTTGCGCAGGCTGTGGAGCGAGCGCAGGCCGGAAAAGCCTGCGCCAACGATAATAACATCAAAAGATTGACTGCTATTTGACATATTTTTCTCAAAAATGGTGATTTAACAGAAGGCTAACTAAGGCGGCCACTGGGCCTATTAAGTAGCAAAACCATAGTTCAACATAACTGTTGCTTAAAATCAACATATGTGTTGAAATATTCCTAGCGTGACAATATACCTTGCCTATTTAGTGACCATTTAAAGAGAGATACCTATGGACTTAGAGACCCTTATTTACAAAAAAGAAGGCCGCATTGCGACATTGACCCTTAACCGTCCGCACAAAGGCAACGCACTTTCAGTGCAGCTTCGTGACGAGTTGGATCTGGTTATGGATGACTTGGATCACGATGATGAGACCCGCGTACTGATCGTAGATGCCGCTGGCGACCATTTTAGTACCGGGTATGATCTCAATGAGTTCTCTTACCTCTGGGATGCGGACAGCGCCATCAATGAAGTGCAGCGCCGGCCTCATCGCCATGCGCCAGTCTGGTCTCGGCGTGAGTTTCACCTCTCTCGTGAACGTTGGATGCGACTATTCCGACTGCGTCAGGCTACTATCGGCGTAGTCCACGGCCACTGTGTTGCCGGTGGACTGGATTTGGTAGGTGTCATGGATATTGTATTCTGCGCCGACGATGCATTGTTAGGTCAGCCGGAATCCCGCGCTATGGGTGAGATTCATACCTTTGGTTTGTGGCCGATTCATATAGGCATGCGCAAAACCAAAGAGTGGTTGTTTACCGGTGATAATATGACCGGAACTGAAGCCGCTGAGATGGGTCTCGTCAACCGAGCCGTACCCCGTGATGAAGTAGCCGCTGTCGCTCGCGCCTATGCGGAACGTGTTTCCAACGTCACCCTGGACGCGATCTACTCACATAAAGAAGTGACTAATCGCTGGTTCGAAACCATGGGCATGAATGCCGCCATGGCAGCTGCCAACGATCTTGATGCTATGGGTATCGCCGGTCCTGGTATGGATCGCTTTACCAAAGTCTGGCGCGAGGGTGGCGTGCGTCCAGCCGTTCGCGACCGCGATGCACCATTTAAGCCACACCGCAGCTATTGGCAGGCCTACGAAGCATCAAAAGAAGATAAATAGTCGAGTTTGGAGTCACTATGCTTGAGTCAGTTGCATCTCGTCAGGCCGCTTTAGGGGCGCGTTTCCCTCAGTGGCCGGGTCGTAGTTTAGATGGCATGCTGGCTTGGGCCGCTGAGGCCTTTGCCAATAACGATTTTGTAGTTACAGACAAACAGGTTTACTCCTATGCGGAGATGAACCTGTGGGTCTCAAAAGTCGCCGCCGGTCTGCAGCGCTCTGGAGTTAAATCCGGGGATCATGTAG
>Ga0213868_10001064_pt1 | contig 26511 bp, 42 predicted proteins | sample PICome_9_FD_160087 | JGI IMG/M metagenome (GOLD analysis project Ga0213868, IMG submission 160087) | Coastal seawater microbial communities near Pivers Island, North Carolina, United States - PICO127 | ecosystem: Environmental > Aquatic > Marine > Coastal | place: USA: North Carolina... | reverse complement strand
AACCATTAAGAGAAGCTGGTGATGCTCCTATTAAAATAAACTCATTTTTCAGATGTGAAGAACTTAATAAAGCTATTGGAGGCAGCAGTAAAAGCCAACATTGTCAAGGACGTGCTATTGATATTGATGACGTTTACGGTCACGTTAGTAATGCTTTTATGTATTATTATATTAAAGATAATCTCGACTTTGACCAACTTATTTGGGAGTTTGGTACAGATGGTAGTCCTGATTGGGTTCACGTTAGTTATGTAGATGAGGACTCCAACAGAAAAAGATGTTTAAAAGCATATAGAGAAGATGGTAAAACTAAATATAAAGATATAACAAATGAGTAAAATACTAGCAAAATTATTTGGAGCTGCAGGTGGAAACATTGCAGAAAAGATTTCAGGCATAATAGACAAACATACTTTTAGCAAAGTAGAGAAAGCTCAATTTGAAAAAGAGATGGAACAAATTTGGATTGATGCAGAGGCTGATATACAAAAGAATGTAACAGATAGATGGAAGACTGATATGGCTTCTGATAGTTGGCTTAGTAAGAATGTTAGACCTTTAGTTCTTATCTTTTTAGTTGTATCTACAGTTCTTATGGTATTTATAGATGCAGGAGTTATTTCATTTGAAGTAAAAGCAAATTGGATAGATTTATTACAGTTAGTATTGATCACAGTAATAGGTGCTTACTTTGGAGGAAGAAGTGCAGAAAAGTTTAAAAAGTAATGGCTAAAGCATTTATAAGCACATATAAGAGCAAATCTAGAAAGCGTAAGGGTATACACTCAAAAAATAAAATGAGTGCCTTAAAAAGCTCTAAAAACTATTTTAAGAAATATAAAGGACAAGGTAGATAATATGGAAACATTAAAACACTTATTAGGATTCTGTGGAGAAACACATCCTAACATTTTTACAATCATTTTTATTATTGCATTAATTATTACTTTTAAGTACAGAAAATATATATTAAAATAATTTTATATATTTGTTCTTGCTTATAGCTAAACTTGCACAACCTAATAAAGTTGGAAGGTGCTTGGAACAGGTATTACTTTCTTTCTTTTTTACTAGGTTTTTTCTTTCTTTTTCTTTTTACTCTTTTTCTTTTTCTTTCTTTTAATTATAATTCATATCTTAGTGTATATGAGAAAGGTATCACGTAAAAGTCTTGTAAAGAAATTAGATGCAATATTCTCTGAATATATAAGGCTTAGAAAAGCTAATAAAAGAGGTATAGTATCTTGTTATACTTGTGGTAAAAAAGCATATTGGAAAGGTTCAGGAATGCAGAATGGACATTTTATGTCTAGAAAATCCTACTCTACAAGATGGGAGGAGCTTAACTGCCAAGTACAATGCTACTCCTGTAATGTGATGAGATATGGTGAACAATACAAGTATGGCTTAGAACTCCAAAAAGAATATGGTAAAGATTTACCAGAACAGCTTCTTATACAATCTAAACAGATAAAAAAGTTCTCTAATATAGATTTAGAGGATATGATAAATAAATACAAAGACTTAGTAGATAAAAGGAAAAAAGAATTATCTTTGTGACATAATCTGTTCTTTGCAGTTATTATCATTTTTGTTTTAGAAGGGGGAATTTATTTTCCCTCTTTTTTTTTATATGCACTTGTTTTATTAACATTTTTTAATTAACTTGCTAAAGTATTGCAATTAAGCAGTACATTAAAAACAATTATATATGACACATAAAGAAGATTTATTAAGGCTTTTAAAAGCTGAAGTAGAGCAATTAAGAAAGCACTACTACGAAAGTGATGCTAAGATCAAGAATTTAGAGAATAGCATAAAAGAGAAGGATAGTATTATAGAAAAATACGAGCTTCATATTAAACAACAAGAAGTAAGAAACGCACATTTAGAAATTAACATAGTAGACGAATATATAAAATGAAAAGTAAAATTACACACATTGAATCAAAAGGTACTTGGTCAAACACATCAGGTACTTTCAACAAGTATCAAGTATCATTAGCAAATGGTAACTCTTATAGCTTTTTAGCAAGAGGAGAATTTAAAAAGAAAGTAGGACAGGAAATAGAATACGAGGTAACAAATGAACAGTACAATACTGCAAAAATCGTATATCCTAAACCTCAAAACAATCTTAATACACAATCTGTATCTAAACCTTTAGACACTCATAATAGCATATTAAGACAAGTAGCATTTAAAGGAGCTATAGAACTTGCTTCTTCTGGCAAGATAAACATTCAAGAGATAGAAGAATTTACAAATACATTTAATAAAATTTTAAAATAATAATTATGGAAATTACAGGTAGAATAAAAAAAATCAACAGTACACAAACTAGAGGAGCTAAAAACTTTAGAACAAGAACTATGTGGCTTGTAACAAATGACAAATATCCACAGACATTACAAGTAGAATTTCTGCAAGATAAAGTCAATCTATTAGACAACTTTACTGAAGGTTCTTTTGTTAGAACAGCTATAAACCTTAGAGGTAGAGAATGGCAGAATCCACAAGGAGAGGTTAAAGTATTCAATACTATTGAAGGATGGAAGTTAGAAGATGATGTAGAGCAAGTAAGTGCAACACAACAAAGTCCTGATAGAAACAACGACTTACCATTCTAAATGACTGCAGAAGAAAGAAAAAAGACCCCTGTTTATTCGGGGGTTTTAAATTATTTTCCTGATGCTATTTTAGAAGTGGCAAAAGTTTCTTATATTGGTAATAAGCAACACAATCCTAATTTACCTTTGCATTGGGATAGAAGTAAATCAGGAGATGAATTAGATGCTCTTACAAGACATTTAATAGAAGCAGGTAAGATTGATGATGATGGTATTAGGCATTCTGCTAAAGTTGCCTGGAGAGCATTAAGTAACTTACAAAAGGAAATAGAAAAAGACAAAAATTAAAATGCTAATAAACTTTGACCAACAGATTGACAAACTACAACAAATTAGGTCAGGTAAGATTATAGAAGGTTTAGCATTAGGATTCCCAGAAATAGACGAATACTTTAGATTTAAACAAGGTAACTTTTTAGTTTGCTTAGGTCACGCTAATGTAGGTAAGACTACTGTGATCTTATATATGATGTTACTTTATTCACTAAAGCACAATGTTAGATGGCTAGTATTTTCAAGTGAGAATGAAGCACATAGTATTATTAGAAAGCTAATAGAATTCCTTGCAGCAAAACCAATCAATAAAATACCTGAAGAAGAATTTGAAAAGCACAAGAGCTTTGTTTTCAATCAATTTAAAATAATAGATTCTAATGAGCTTCATACCTATAAGACTTTATTAGAATTAGCAACAAGTATTAAGAAGGCTTGGAACTATCACGGATTTCTTATAGACCCTTACAATTCTTTAATGAAAGATAGAGAGATGTTAAAAGGTATTAACTCTCACGACTATGACTATGAAGCAACATCTGAAATAAGATTATTCTGCAAGACTCATAATGTATCAGTATGGTTAAATACTCACGCAGCTACAGAATCATTAAGAAAGAAACATTCTAATTCTGATGAATATGCAGGACATCCTATTCCTCCAATGGCTAGTGATGTAGAAGGTGGAGGTAAGTTTGTTAATAGAAGTGATGAGTTTTTAGTAATTCATAGATATACACAACACCCTACTGATTGGATGTATAATCATATTCACGTTAGAAAAGTAAAAGACATTGATACAGGTGGAAGACCTACTCCATTAACAGAACCTATAAAACTTAAATCAATACTTAACAATGTAGGTTTTCAAATTAATGGTAATAATATAATAACACCAACTCTTACAGAGCAAATAAACTTACCCTTTTGAAAACACCTGTAGAATTAGCATATGAGAAACATAACCAATGGGTAGAGATAGTCCAAACCTTTGGTGGTTTAAATAGAGAGGAGTGTGAAGATTTGGTACAAACTATGTATATTCTTCTTATAAAGAATACTCAAAAAGGAGTTGATTATTTATATAAAGATGAGATAAACTATTATTATGTTTTTAAAATACTCAGAGGATTGTATGTAGATTTGATTAGAAAGAAAAGTAAAGTAAAACTGATTAGCTTAGAAAACATAGAACCTGTCACAGAAATAGATCATAACAATTATGATGAAATTTATAATAAGCTCCAGGATATTCTAAAAGATATGTACTGGTATGATAAAAAAGTATTTGAGATAATAGAAGATGGCACTAACATAAGTGAGCTATCAAGAAAAAGTAAGATAAGTTATTACAGCTTGTACAATACATATAAGAAAGTAAAACAGAAACTAAAAGAAAATTTATGAAACTAGGAAACTTAGTAGAATTAATTACAACATACACAGGAATAAAATACTTAGTAGATACTTACCATAGTATAAGAGGAACTAAGTGCAACTGTGATAAAAGAAAAGATGCTTTAAATAATTTTAAAATAGATAGAAATGGAATTACAAAAGTTTAGTCAAGAGGACTATGATAAATGGACAGAGTTTAAATCTGCCAATGGTAAAAGCATTAATAGACCAGAACAAGAACTTATTGCTAGACTGCATTCCATCTATTATAAGCATAGTTATTATCTTCCTTGTACCTGTACTCCGAAAACATATATAGCGTGGATTAAACAACTTAATGATATTTACGCTAATGGGACTCAGTAAGATACATCTATACGAACAAGCAGTAGTTCATATATTAAATATGGACACTTGGGATTTGAAATGGGCAGGTAATGGCTTTGAGCATTATGATGCTATAGGTAAGACTCCTAAGGGTCACGACTGTGTTATAGAAATGAAGTTCAGGAATAAATACTATAAAGAAAAGATGTTAGAGGTTTATAAGTATGAACAGCTAATAAGTATGGATTCCGAAATAGTAAAGCTCTACTTTGTATCTGACCCAAAAGGAAACTATTTGTATTGGCTAAATTACTTAGAGATGCCTGAACCTGTAAAAATGTATTGTCCTGACACTACTATGTGGACTAAGAAACGATTACTAAAACCTGTATATCTTCTAAAAGAAGAACAAGCAAGTATTATAAACAGAGACTCATATAATTAAATTTTAATGTATGCACGTGTACTGCACACATTGATTTTACATTTGTTAATGAAATAAATGTTTAACCTTTAATTTTTAATTTATGAGTTTTAAAATAATCCCAAGTAACACTTTTAGAGATGACCTAAAAGAAAATCCTAAAGCTGCAATGTATATGCTAAAATCTTTTGTTTATGTTTTAAATACTAAAGAAACGATTAGTAAAAAACGAAATGAGAAGTATTTAGATTTATGTAGAAAATACTTTGCATTTAAGAAAGATGAATCGGCTGACAATATGCTTACTCTTATAGAGTTTCAGCAAAGCATATTTAAACCAATAATATCAGAAATGATAAAACTTAAAAACAGTAAGCGTCAGGTGGAGTAGACTCGAATATCTATAAAACTTGTAATCTTACAAACGTATAATCGGAGTAGATTAAAACTAATTCGAGAAAGCGTAAAGAGTTGAAGTGATATAAACTATGTTTTAGGTGCAACTAAAATATGTAAGAGTAACGTCTTTTACAACTCTTATGAACCAGTCTTGTCGAGAGGACTGGTTTTTTTTTACTTGTATATTAATTAAATTTTGTTAATAACTTAGAAAGAGTTATATTAGCTTGTATAACTTAAAAACAAAATTATGAAACATAACCATAATGCTTTTGAAAATCAAATATTCAATCATTTTAGAGAAAAAGTAAAAGAAATAAATGCTGCAATAGAATTATTAATTGAGCATAATTATAAAATTATCGATTTAGAAAATCAAATTATAGATAAGGATAATATACAGAATATAGAAAAGAGATTTAGTTTTGATTATAAAAGAACACCTAAAACAACTTATGAAAAAACAAAGACAATACAGGAGTAATCAAGGTAGAAGTCCTGAAAAAGAAGAACAGATATTCAATGTTCTAAAAGTAGGATTCATAGCATTAATCGTAGCTACTATTAGTTGCATAATACTTAACTAATGACATTATTCCAAAATCAAGTTTATGAAGCTAACTTTAATTATATAGGTCAAGCTCTTGTTAAGGCATATGATACTAAAAAGAAAAATAATGAATCTACTAAAGAATTATCTAATCTTATTAAATGTGTAAATGAGATGCATATGTTTGCAGTAGGTCTTAGAAACGAAGTACAAGTATTAGACTTTAAATTAAAGATAGCTGAAGGAGATAAACTAAGAGCAATAGAAAGAGCAAGAAAATCAGAAAAATTATTAGAAAATGATACAACTATTAGACGGTAAGAACTATGATCACAAAGAACTATTATCTAAGATGGATGATGATTCTTTTTACTATGGAGAACTAAACAAACTAGCTTTAAGCAGTTCTTCACTTAAATTACTATTATCAAGTCCTAAGACTTATAAGCACGTTACTCAGTATGGTAATCCTGAAACACAACCATTAAGAGATGGGTGGTTATTTCATACAGCTATATTAGAACCTCACGTTTTCAATGCACAGATATTTGTTGATGTAGCAAGTAAGAATACTAAGGCATTTAAGTTGGCTAAAGAAGAACACGGTAGAGTATTTACAATGTCAGAAAAGAATAAAGCTGAGAAGTTAGCAGATGCATTCTTCAGAAATGAACACGCACTTAGAATGATTACAGATTGTGAATTTGAAGTTCCTGCAATAGGAAATGTATGTGGTTATCCATTTAGAGGTAAAGCAGATGTTCTTGGAAAAGATAGAATAGTAGATCTAAAAACTACAACAGACATAAAAGGTTTTCCTTATGCTGCTAAGAAATATGGATATGATGTACAATGTTATTTATATTGTAATCTATTTGATGTGGGATATGAACAATTCAAATTCTTAGTAATGGACAAAGGAAGTTTAGACTTAGGTATATGGGACTGTTCAGAAGAATTTTATTTAGAAGGTAAAAGAAAAGTAGAAAAGGCAGTAGATATATTTGAAACCTTCTTTGTTAATGGAGCTGCATTAGATGATTACATATTGACAGGTACGCTATGAAAGAACTAATAAAAGACATAGACATCATAATAGATGCTATAGATATGGGAGATAGTGAAGATGCAATAAAAATGCTCCAGGAGATACAAAGAGAATTAAAAATTAAATTATTATTACTATGATGACAATGAAAAAAAGAGCTTATGATGTAGCAACTCAGGTTAGTAACCTTGCAGAGTTAAATCCATTTAACAATACAAGACAAAGAGATTTTGTAGAAGCAAGAGCTTTAATCTGCTTAATACTAAATAAATATCTTGGAATAGGATTAACAAGAATAGCAAACTTCTTCAAAGAGAATGGAAAGGATATGCACCACGCAACTGTTCTTCATTTGGTTAGAAGTTTTGATACTTACAAGTTCTACAATAAGAACCTAGACAAGTGGTTAGATATAGTAGTTAATGATATTGATGATGTGGGAAATGAAAACAAAAGAACACTTATAAGACATCGTATTAAATATCTTACTAATAAAGACATAGATGAATTAGCTCTCTATACAGAAGATATGTATAATAAAGTTTTACAAAAAGAAGAAGTGTGAAAATATATAATCAAGATTGTTTAGAAGCTATGAAAAAAACTCCTAATAATGCTTTTGACATTTGCATTACGAGTCCTCCATATAATTTAGGTAATAAACATCATACAGGGAATAATTATTTTAATCCATACAAGGACGATTATAAAGAAAGTGATTATCAAAAAAAACAAATACAAGTATTAAATGAATTATATAGAGTTATAAAAGATGATGGAAGTGTTTTTTATAATCATAAAAATAGAATAAAAGATGGTTTTCAAATATCTCCTTATGAATGGTTATTTAAAAGTAAATGGAAAATAAAACAAGAAATAGTCTGGGTAAATAGAAGTCAGAATTTTGATAAAATTAGATTTTATCCATTTACAGAAAGAATATATTGGTTAACAAAAAACAAAAAAACTAAATTTAAAAACAATATTAATATAAGTGATGTAAATTATTGGAAACCTGAAGGAACAAAAAATAAGCACAAAAGGGCATTTCCATTACAAATGGTATCAGATATTTTAAAATGTTTTCCAAAAAACTTAAATGTATTAGATATTTATTTAGGAAGTGCAACTACAGCTATTGCGTGTCATAATTTAGATTTTAATTTTACTGGTTATGAAATAGACAAAGATTATTATAATTCTGCAATAAAAAGAATAGAACAACATAAGGCACAAAAAAGATTATTCTAAAATTTAAATTATTTTTCGATATATAGATATACAAAAGATTAATTAATTAATTTATATTAATTCTATGGATGGTAGAAAAAACAATGGTGGACATTCAACAAAAGGTAAAGCAGGTAGGAAACCTAAACAAGAAGAAGTACAATTAATAGAGAAACTTACTCCTTTAGAACCTTTAGCATTTGAAGCTCTTAAAGATGGATTAGAGAAAAAAGACTTTAAGTTTGTTCAGCTCTACTATAATTACTTTGCAGGTAAACCAAAAGAAACAAAGGATATAACTATAAACGAAGATGTACCTTTATTCATTGATTGATGTTTACAAAAACAGAAGCAGTAATAAAACTTAGAGAATTAGGAAGTAGAATAAGAATAGTAAGAGGAGGTTCTTCTGCAGGTAAGACAATAGCAATTCTTATGATACTTATAGACTATGCTATTAAAAACAAGAACAAAGAAATAAGTGTAGTAGCTGAATCAGTCCCACACTTGCGTAGAGGAGCTTTAAAGGACTTTCTTAATATACTTAAGGCAACCAATAGGTACGATGAGAGAAAGTTCAACAAATCAACTCTAAAGTACCAATTCAGTACAGGTTCTTATATAGAGTTCTTCTCCACAGACCAACCTGATAAATTAAGAGGAGCAAGAAGAACAGACTTATTTATTAATGAGTGTAATAACATTCCTTCCTTTGAGGTATATCAACAACTTGCAGTTAGAACATCAGGAACGGTGTGGTTAGATTACAATCCAAGTAACATCTTCTGGGTAGACAAAGAACTAATAGGACAAGAAGATACTGACTTCCTTACGCTAACATATAAAGACAATGACAGCTTACCATCTTCAATAGTAAAAGAAATAGAGAAAGCAAAAGATAAAGCTAAGACATCAACCTATTGGGCTAATTGGTGGAAAGTATATGGACTTGGTGAGATAGGTAGTTTAGAGGGAGTATGTATTCCTGATTGGAAGTACATTGATAATATTCCTTATGAAGCTAGGTTACTTTGTGGAGGATTGGATTTTGGTTATAGCATAGACCCTAGTACGATTATCTTATTATACAAATGGAACAATGCTTACATATATGATGAGATACTATATCAAAAAGGAATGCTCAATAGAGACATAAGTAGATTTCTAAAAGACAATAACATCACTATTCATATTTGGGCAGATTCAGCAGAACCTAAGAGTATAAATGAAATCAGAGCATATGGACATAAAATATCAGGAGTAACTAAAGGTAGAGATTCAGTAGTGTATGGAATCAATCTAATAAACCAAAATGAAATCTATGTAACCTCCAGGTCTAAGAATCTAATCAAAGAACTACAAGGATATGTATGGGCAAAGGACAAAGAAGGTAATAACATACAGAAACCTACAGGCTCTCATCCTGACTGTATTGATGCTTGTAGGTATGCACTTATGATGCAACTTGAAAATCCTAACAGAGGTAGATATACTATTCAATAAGTCAAACGAATTTATTGTTCGTATTACAATTCTATGTTTGTGCTATAATTGAAACGCCATAAGGCACATAACTTAAAACTTAGAAACTTTCGAAACATTAATCCAAGACTACACAGAACAAGGAAAAGCTGATTTAATAGATTTTATTATGTCAGACAAAGAAGCATTATCTCACTTAGAATCTCTTTTGATTGAAACAGACAATGATTTATTAGAATACAGATATAACTGGTTTGCTAATTATATTGAATATGAAAATGACTTAAATGGGAATGCAGATGAAATACTTTTCTATAATCTTAAAAAATTTTTATTTCAATTTGTTGAAGCTAAAAAACTATTAGATAAAAACTTAGATTAAATTAAATGCGAGATAGAGCAGTTGGTCAGCTCGTTAGGCTCATAACCTAAAGGTCGGAGGTTCGAATCCTCCTCTCGCAACTAAAAAAAAGTTATTAAAATTTGTTAATTAAAATAATTGTTTTATATTAGCTGTATAATTGCAATGAAGCAGTTATATAAACAGAACAAAAAAATGACAAATTTAGAAAAAAAAGTATTAGAGATTATTTCTTGGGGAGATGATTATGAAGAAACACCTACAGAATGTTTTGACAACATAATGTGTAGTTTTAAGGGAAGCAAAGACCAATTAAAAGGTGTTTTAGGTTCGCTATTAAAAAAACAATTAATATTTGAAGGCGAATATCCAAACGGATTAACAAGCTATCATTTAAATAATCAATAATAATAACAGGGAGTGTAACAGCTCCCTTTTACTTAGATATGAATAAACAAAACAAAAAACTAATAAAGACATTACTAAAGCTCCACAACAAAAAGGAGATATCTGCTAAGACTTGTGCTGATACAATCTTTAGAATAATAAAGAATCAATGAAAGAGATATATGTTAAAAGAATAACTGCAAGTGCTTTAGAAATGCCTGTAGAAAAAAGAAAAGAATTAATAATAGAATTAACTAAATCATTACTAAAAAAATAATTATGTATAAGAAATTCCTAAAACAAGACCCTAACAACTGGAAATGGCTAATAGCTATTCACGTTGTTTTATATTCAATAATATTAATTTTAATGATAGATTTATAATGAAAAGAATAACAAATATAATAGAAGTAGAATGTGAGAACTTTATGTTAGATGTAAAATATTGGTATAAAAAACTAAATGCACAAGAAGATGAAGTGGACATCAAAAGAGTTTATATCAAGACTTATAAAACAGAAGACAATGATATTATTGTTATAAATAAAAGGCTTTTACCTGCATCAGGTAATGAACTCCCCTCATCTTGGGAACAAATATTAGTACAAAAAATATCTTATGATATAGAAAATTATATTTAATGTTTTAGTAAAGGTTGTTTTGTTTGGAAAGGGGGTAGCAGAAATGTTACCCTTTTTTTTTGTGTATATGTCAAAAATGCTTTAGAAATTTCGATATATATATATATGAAAGTAGAAATAAACGTGCCTAATGATTTAAAAGAAATCCAACTGCACCAATACCAGAAGTTCCTAAAGCTCCAAGAAAAGAGTGTAGATGAGAAGTTCTTAGCTTCTAAGATGATAGAAGTATTCTGTGGTTTAAAGCTCACCGATGCACTTAAAATGAAAGTAGCAGATGTCTATGCTATTACAGGAATACTTGGAGATATGTTTAATCAGAAACCTAAGCTAGTAAAGAAGTTCAAAATGAATGGTGTAGAATATGGATTCATACCTGACTTAGACCAAATGAGTTTAGGAGAATACATTGACCTGGACACTTACTTAGGAGATTGGGAGAATATACATAGAGCAATGAATGTTCTGTATAGACCTATTAAACATAAGTATTCAGAAAAATACAATATAGAGGAGTATAATATAGATCATCCTGAGAAGATGCAAAATATGCCAATGGATGCAGTATTAAGTTCTGTGCTTTTTTTTTATCATTTAGGAATCGACTTGTCGAAAGCTATGATGAATTATTTGGAGGACAAACAGGAAACGAATTTAGTGCAATATCTCAATTCGGTGCAAAATGGGGATGGTATCAATCAATTTACGGACTCTCTCAAGGAGATATTAGACGATTTGAAGATATCACTAAGTTAAAGATGCACGAGTGTTTTATGATGCTATCATTTATGAAAGATAAAGCTGAAGCAGAAGCTAAACAATTTAAAAGTAAAATAAAATGAGTCAACAAGGAATAAGAGGTTTTTATCAATTAACTGAAACAATTAAAACACAGTTGTTATCTGATGAGAATGTAAATACTGTAACTACAGGAGATATAACAGAAATAGATTTATCTAAGCAAACTATATTTCCTCTTTGTCATATAATGGTTAATAGTGTGAGTACACAAGAACAGGTACTAGCATTCAACATAACTGTTATGGCTATGGATATAGTAGATGTAGATAAAGAAGCTACTACTGATTTATTTAGAGGTAATAATAATGAACACGATATTCTAAATACTCAATTAGCAGTTTTAAATAAACTTGTAATGGTTCTTAGAAAAGGTGACTTATATACAACTAAATACCAATTAGAAGGTGACCCTTCTTGTGAACCTTTCTTTGAAAGATTTGAGAATCAGTTAGCAGGATGGGCTTGTACTATGGACATACTTATTGAAAATGATATCACTATATGCAACTAAAAGAAACTAAGGACATATTGAACAAGTTCGCTAAGTATGTGATACAACAATCTCGTACTAATCTTACTAAGAATAAAAAGAATAGTTCTAAATCTCTTTACAATAGTTTAGACTTTAAGTATAAGGCAGTAAGTGGAGGAATAGGTATTCAGTTTCTTATGGATGAATATGGATTGTATCAAGACAAAGGGGTAAGTGGAAAGAAAAAGAAATACAATACTCCCTTTAGTTATAAAGATAAGATGCCTCCTAGTTCAGCTTTAGATAAATGGAGTGTTAGAAAAGGTATAGCTCCAAGAGACAAAAGTGGAAAGTTCATACCAAGAAAATCTATAAACTTCTTAATAGCAAGAAGCATATATAACAAAGGTATTAAACCAAGTCTATTTTTTACAAAGCCATTTGAAAAGGCTTACAAAGATTTGCCAAAAGATTTAGTTAAAGGATTTATAAACGATATAGAAATAACAATAGAATGAGTACAATAATAAATGCAAGAAGTCCATATTATATAAAAGTAGAACCTGCTTCAGGAACTCTTAGTTCTGCATCAATGCAACTATTTATATATTCAGGAACTTTTACAACAGACAAACCTGGAAGTCCACAATACACTATAAGCAAAGATATTATAGGAAGTAACAACTATGTAATATATGAGATCACAGAATTAATTAGAGATTATCTAAATACAGAGTATGCTAGTTTTGCTACAGATGGAGTATGGGTAGAAGCAGACATCACATTAACTAAAACATCAGGAAGTGAAACACAGAACTTAGATTATCTTTCTTTTGATGGTTATGGATATTTTGAGGATGGAGTTAATCCAAGAACTTTAATAGACCCAGTAAACACTTTAGTAGATTCAACAACTACAGGTACGACTACAGCTTATAAACTAATAGATAGTACACAAACATTCTTAACAAGTGTAGCAATAGGAGATACTGTATACAATGATACAGATACAACAGAAACAACAATATCAGCTATAGATAGTGATACTCAACTTACATTAAAGAATGATATAATGACAACAGGAGAGGACTACAGAATAGTAGGAACTCCAAACTATACTCCTCAATATCTACAATCAAATACTAAGATATATTTTAAACAAGGAACTGATATAGTATTTCCTGTATTTTCAGAACCAGAACCATTGATAGAATTTACAACAGGAGGAGGAGCTAATGTGTATTGGGAACAAGTAGAAGACTTTTGGAATTTATATGATGTTAGTTGGGGAAGCACTTTAAATGATATACAAGTTAGTGATTCAACAGACTCAACACAAAAGATAGTGTACATTAGAGTAACTCCTACAGATACTTTAATAACAGGAGATTCAATTACTATAACAAGCTCAGTAGGTACTTCACAAGTAACAACACTTACACTAGAAGCAGTATGTGAACCTAAATATCAAGAACTGCAAGTTATATTCTATAATAAGTTTGGAGCATTACAGATAATGCCATTTTATAAAAAGTCAATAGATAGCATAAACACTAATTCAGATAGTTATAAAAGAAACTTAATGGAGTTTGCTACTGACCCTACTTATAACACAGAGAAACATCAAATAAGACAGTTTCACGTTACAGGAAAAGAATCTATAACAATGAACACAGGTTTCATACAAGAGAGTTTTAATGAGGTTATAAAACAAATGATGCTAAGTGAACAGGTGTGGGTAGATAATGGCACAGAGGTTCTCCCAATCACTTTAAACACTTCTAGTTTACAATTTAAGAAATCAGTAAATGACAAGCTCATAAATTACACAGTAGACTTTGAGTATGCGTTTAATAAAATAAATGACATTAGATAATGCAGAATATTCAATTATATATTGAGGGAAATAGAATGGATATGTTTAAGGATGAGTCAGTATCTCTAACTCAAACTATTCAAAATGTAAAAGATATAGCTAAGGTATTTACAAACTTTACTAAAACATTCTCATTACCTGCATCAAAAGAAAACAATAAGATATTTGAACACTACTATAATTATGATATAGTAGATGGCTTTGATGCAAGGGTAAAAAAGAACTCTACTATAGAACTTAACTATCTGCCTTTTGAAAAAGGAAAGATAAAGTTAGAGGGAGTAGATATGAAGAACAATAAACCTTATGCTTATAGGATAACATTCTTTGGAAATACTATAGACTTAAAAGACCTTTTAGGAGATGATGAGTTAGATGCATTAGATTGGTTAGAGAACTTTACTACTAACTATGATATGAATACTATTAAGACAGGTTTAAAAACAGGTTTAAACTTTACTGTAGATAGTGTTGCTTATAATGATGCTTTAGTAGTTCCTCTTATAACACATACAGAAAGATTATATTATGATAGTGTAAATGAAGTAGCAGGAGATGGTAACTTATTTGCACATACAGGAACAGGAGGACAACATCATCACGGTGTATATTGGGAACAATTAAAATATGCTATAAGAGTACATTTAATAGTAAAAGCTATAGAAGAAAAATATAGCATAACATTTTCTACAGATTTCTTCAATTCAAGTAATGCTCCTTACTATAATCTATATATGTGGATGCATAGAAAAAAAGGATTTATAGATGACCCTAATGCACCTGAACAATATACACAATTAGTTCAATTTGGATTAGATAATACAATGACTAATGTAGAAGCTATTGCAGAAAGAATTATAGTATCAAATCAAACAGGAGCAAATAAAATAACTTCTACTTTAACAGTAAGACCTAATTCAAGTGAAAACACATCTTATACTGTAACGGTATTAAAAGATGGTCAAGTATATGATACAATAGTAGCTACAGCTCCAGGAGATGCTTCTAAAAGTATAGACTTAGTTGATGGTACATATACAGTAAGATTAGCAGTAACAGAACAATTTACTTTTGGTGAGTCAGGTGTTGAAAATGCAGTTGATTGGGAATTAACAGATTTACAAGTTCCTGAATCACATACTTTTGATGTAACTGAATTTACAATAAATGCTACAAAAGAGTTTAGTGGAACAGCACAGATACCAAAACAAAAGGTTATAGATTTTCTTACAGGATTATTCAAGACTTATAATCTAACTGCATTTAAAGAAGATGATGGAACTATTAAAGTGCAAACATTAGATAGTTTCTATACTGCAGGTACGAGTTATGATATAAGTGAATTTGTAGACATAGATTCTAGTCAAATAAATGTAGCTCTGCCATATAGAGAGATAGAGTTTAAATATAAAGGACTAGGAACTAAATTAGCATTACAACACGAACAGTTAGCAGGTCAAGGATGGGGAACAACAAGTTTTAGAGGAGGAGATGATGAAGTAGGAGAAATAGCAGGAGATATATATACAGTAGAATCTCCTTTTGAACATATGAAGTATGAAAGGTTATTAGATGCAGGTGCAAACTTTGCTGAAACAGATGCTCAAGTAGGATGGTGTGTAGATGATAATGACGACCCTTATTTAGGTGAACCTGTTTTATTTTATCCTATACAAATAACCAATGGTACTGAGATTAGATTTCTTGAAGGATTAACTACAGGAGAAGAAGATATTGATGATTACTGGATTCCAAGTAATAGTGTATCTACAAACTCAAGTACAAGTACAGCTAACATAAACTTTAATCAAGAGCTTAATGAGTATTCTCCTGATGAGAGTTTTACAGGAACATTATTTCAAAACTACTACACAACATATATAACAGATGTATTTAAAACTAAAAGAAGATTGTCAAAGTATAAAGCATTTCTTCCATTAAAGATATTAAGGAATTACACATTAGCAGATAGGTTTGTAGTAAATAACAGAAGCTATAAAATAAATAGTATAACAACTAATCTTGGAACAGGAGAAAGCGAAGTTGAATTATTAAACGAGGTATGATACAAAACATTTTAGAATTACTCCAATTAGTAAAAGGAGATACAGAAAATATAAGAATAGCTCAAGGTAAGTATAAACTTCCTGAAACATTTAGCGAAACATTTAAACAAATAAAAACAGAAATAAGATGGCTCAAAAAGTAGTAATAGACATTGATGTAAAAAGTGCAGAAGCTGAGAAGCAAATAGAAAATCTTAATCAAGACTTAAAGCAAACAGAAGAAGATTTAAGTGGCATAGAGGAAGCAGGTGATAAAATGACAGGAGGACTTATTTCTGGGTTTAAAGGAATGAGTAAATCTGTTAAGAGTGCAATTAAAGGACTTAAAACTTTAAGAGGTGCATTAATAGCTACAGGTATAGGAGCTTTTGCATTAGCTATAGTTGCAGTAACAACAGCTTTAACTAATTCAGAAGCAGGTCAGAATAGATTTGCTAGATGGCTTACACAGATTTCAGTAGTTATTGGAAATGTAACAGACATACTTGGAGACTTTGGTAATGCCATATTATCTTTTGTAACAGGTAATTTCGATGAAGCTGCAGAATCTATAGCTAAAGTAACTGAAGGTATTAAGAACTTTGGAGAAGAAACTCGTAAAGAAATAGCTATAGCAGGAGAGTTGTCAGATATGAGAGCTAAAGCTGATAAAGCAGAAAGAGATTTACAAGTACAAAGAGCAAAAGCAGATAGAACTAGAGCAGACTTATTAGAGAAAGCAGTAAATAAAGAGAAGTTTACTGTAGAAGAAAGAATAGGTTTCTTAGAAGAAGCAGGTAGAATAGAAGAAGAAATAACAAACAAAGAAATAGCAGCATCTAGATTAAGATTAGAAGCTAAGCAATTAGAAAACTCATTATCTGCATCTACTAAAGAAGATTTAGATGAGGAAGCAAGATTAAAAGCAGAACTTATACAATTAGAAACTGCTAAACTTACAAAACAAAAAGAAGTTACTTCACAAACTATAGCATTAAAAGCAGAAGAAGCTGCAGCATTAAAAGCAATAGAAGATGAACAAAGACGAGTAAAAGAAGAACAAGATAAAATAGATGAAGAAAAGAAAATAGCAAAAGATAAGAAAGAAGAAGAAGCTAATAAGAAAAAAGCAGAAAAAGATGCAGAAGCAGTTAAATTAAAACAAGAAAGAGATGCTAGGGTATTAGCAATGGATATTGATATTGAGAATAGAAGAACTGCTGCTAAGAAAGCATCTGTTGATTCTGCTATTGCTTTATTTGGTGCTGAGACTGCTGCAGGTAAGGCTGCACTTATAGCTAAACAAGTTATGGCTGCACAAGAAATGATACAAGAAGCAAGAAAGACATTAACCTTTTCTAGTTTAGTAGCTGCAAGATCAAGTGCTGCAGTTGCAGAAGGTACTGCTCAAACTGCTAAAGTTGGATTTCCACAAAACATTCCAATGTTGATTGCTTATGCTTTACAGGCAGTTGGTATAGTACAATCTATTAGTCAAGCAGTAGGTAAAAGTAAATCTGTAGCATCTTCACTTGGAGCAGGAGGTGGAGGAGGTTCAATACAAACACCACAAGTTCCAACAGGTTCAGCTCCTCCTGCATTTAATGTAGTAGGTACTTCAGGTTCTAATCAATTAGCAGGTGCAATAGCTACACAACAACAACAACCAGTAAAAGCATTTGTAGTTAGTAATGATGTAACAACTGCTCAAGAGTTAGATAGAAATATTGTAAGTGGAGCAACTATAGGATAAAATACAAAATATTAATTTTTAAACGATATATAAATATGAAAATAGTAGAACTTATTTTAGATGAAAATGAGGAGCTAAATGGGATTGAAGCAATAAGCATTGTAGAGAATCCTGCAATAGAAGAAGATTTTGTTGCTTTAAAAAGTGATGAAATAAAATTAGCAGAAGTTAGCGAAGAAAAAAGAATCTTAATGGGAGCTTTATTAATCCCTAACAAACCTATATATAGAAGGAGTGGAGAGGATGAATATTATATATACTTCTCCAAAGATACGGTTTTAAAAGCATCCCAAATGTATTTAATGAAAGGCAACCAAAACAATTCAACATTAGAGCATCAATATTCTCTAAATGGTTTGTCTTTAGTAGAAAGTTGGATAGTAGAAGATACTGTTCACGATAAATCAAGAAAGTACGATATGGAAGTTCCTGTAGGCACTTGGATGGGTACTGTAAAAGTAAACAATGAAGATGTTTGGAATGACTATGTAAAGACAGGTAAGGTTAAAGGATTTTCTATAGAAGGCTACTTTGTGGATAAAATGGAAAGACCTAAAGATACTACTATAAACGACTTAGCTCAGATTGAGGAAGAAGAAGCTAAAGAATTGTTATCTACTATTAGAGGTATCATAAAAGGAGACAAAAGAACTAAGAGTGGAAAGAAGATGGTAATGGAATCTTATACAGACTATCCTGATGCAGTTAAGAATAATGCTAAAAAAGGATTAGAGCTAAACGAGAAAGTAAACAATAAATGTGCAACACAAGTTGGTAAGATCAGAGCAACACAACTTGCACAAGGTAAACCAATAAGTAAAGAAACTATAAAGCGTATGTATTCTTATTTATCAAGAGCAGAAGAATACTTTGACCCAAGTGATAATTCTAAATGTGGAACTATAAGTTTCTACTTATGGGGAGGATTAGCAGCAAAGAGATGGAGTGAATCTAAACTTAAAGAATTAGAGTTAGCTTCTATGAAGATAAATGATGATTATGCTATAATAGATGATAGGTTAGCATACTCCACAAAAGAAAAAGCTATAGAGATGGCTGAAGATATGGGGTGTAACTCTTACCACGAACACGAGTATGAAGGTAAAGTATGGTTTATGCCTTGTGAACAACACGAACTTAAAGCTCCTTGTCAAGCAGGATATGAGCAATATGGAATGAAAAGAAAAAATGGAAGATTAGTACCTAACTGCATACCAATTAAATAAATATGGAAGATACTACTCACAATGTAAGTCCACAAGGAGGAAACAGAGCTTGTCTTTGTTGGGATAAAGAAACTTATAGTATTAAGTGCTGTGATGGTTCTTTACACGCACAAGGTATAGGAAGTATAAATAGAAATTCTTAAAAATGCAAAATAATTAACTAAATACGATATATTAATATGAAACCTATGGAAATGTTAAATCAAATCAAAAATGTCTTGGGTGTAGATTTATCTACAGAAGAAAAAGTAGAACTTGCTCAAGCTAAATTAGAAAATGGTACTGTTTTAGAAGCAGAATCATTCGAATCAGGAAAAGAAGTATTTATCTTAACTGACGATGAAAAAGTAGCTTTACCTATTGGAGAGTACGAAATGGAAGATGGTAAAATCTTAGTAATAGCAGAAGATGGTATTATTTCAGAAATCAAAGAAGGTGGAGAAGAAGAAGTTGTGGAAGAAGTAGAAGAAGTAGAAGAAGTAGAACAAGTTGAAGAAGAATTAAAAGAAGAAGACAAGTACGCAACTAAACAAGAACTTGCAGAAATCAAATCTATGGTAGAAGAAATCAAAGAATTGATGAAGGAAGGTAAGAAAGAAGAAATGCAAAAGGAAGAAGAATTAATGTCACATAAATTGACAGAACTTGCTTGTCAAGAAGATGAAGCTCTAAAAGAAGAATTATCTAAACCTGCTTCTGAACCTATCAAGCATTCTCCTGAAGCAAAAGAAGAATTAAACAAAGTTGTTTACTCTCAAAAGAGAAACCTAACAACTAAAGATATAGTATATAATAAAATAGCAAATTTCAAATAAAAATTAAATTAAATTAAATTATGGCAACTACAGTTTCAATTACAAGTACATATGCAGGTGAGTTTTCAGGGAAGTATATTTCTGCTGCTCTTTTAAGTTCTCCTACATTAGAAAAAGGAAACATCGAAATTAAACCTAATGTTAAGTTTAAAGATGTTATCAAAAAAGTAGCAACTGATTCAAATGTTATTAAAGACGCTTCTTGTGACTTTACTGACACAGCTACTGTTACTTTAACAGAAAGAATCTTACAACCAGAGCAATTCCAAGTAAACCTTGAGCTTTGTAAGCAAGACTTTATCTCAGATTGGGAAGCAATTTCTATGGGATACAGTTCTTTAAATGACCAATTACCTCCAAAGTTTTCTGATTTCTTAATCGGACACGTTGCAGGATTGGTAGCAGAAAAGAATGAGCAAAACATTTGGGGTGGTGTAAATGGTAATGCAGGAGAGTTTGATGGAATCACAGTATTAGCAGCAGCAGACGGAGACGTTAACGATGCAGCTAACGGTGGTGAAACTGCTTTCAGTTCAACTAACATAATCAGTCTTTTAGAAAACGTAGTAGATTCACTTCCTTCTGCAGTATATGGAAAAGAAGATTTAAAAATCTACGTTCCAACAATCGCTTGGCAATCATACATCAGACAATTAGGAGGATATGCTGCTAATGGTGTTGGTGGTTCAGGTGTTGATGCAAGAGGTGGTTTATGGTACAATCAAGGTAATGCACTTTCTTTCGATGGAATCGAAGTTGTATTAGCTCCAGGTATGCCAACTAATCACATCGTAGCAGGACAAAAATCTAACATCTACTTTGGTACAGGTCTTTTATCTGACCACAACGAAGTTAAATTATTAGATATGGCTGACCTAGATGGTTCTCAAAACGTAAGAGTAGTAATGAGATTCTCAGCAGGTGTACAATATGGAATAGGAAGTGACCTATCTTTATTGACATTAGCTTAATAAATTGTTTAACATAGAAGGGTAGGTGGGGTATATGCCTACTTACCCTTTCTTATAAAAATTATAATAATATGGCTTGTACATTAACAACAGGAAGAAACATACCTTGTAAATCTTCTGTCGGTGGACTTAAAACAGTTTACTTTTCAGATTATGGTCTTACTGTTACTGACAATTCAACAGATGCAGAAAAAGTAGATATAGGAGGAACTCCTGACTTTTTTCAATACGACCTTAAAGGTAGTTCATCTTTAGAAACAGCAGTAAACAGTTCAAGAGAAAACGGTACTACTTTCTTTGAATCAACTTTAAATATTTCATTACAATTATTAGATAGTAAAACACAAGAAGAATTAAAGATTATAGCTTTAGGACGTCCACAAATCGTAATAGAGGACTATAATGGTAATTTCTTTTTAATGGGTAGAGAACACGGATGTGAAGTATCTGGTGGCTCATTTACAAGTGGTGCAGCTATGGGAGATGCAAGTTCATTCTCTTTAACGCTAACTGCTCAAGAAGTATCAGCTCCTGCATTCCTTGCAGATTCAACTGATGTGACTAGCAATGTAAATGTAGCTAAGATTTCACCTGCTACTCCTAATAACGGATAATAAATCATTAAGTTAGAAAATTAAGGGGACTATATGTCCTCTTTTTTTTTGCATTTAACACAAAATATAGTTTTTTTTTCGATATATAAGTATGAAGAAACTTACTACAAGTGCATCATCTCAAACTATAAAGATTATACCAAGAAGTTATGTTACTTCTTCTACTACTTTAAAAGTAAGAGATGATTCATTAAATGAAGAATTTAGTTTTACAGTAACTCCATCAGTAGATGGAAACTATCTTAGTATTTCTAATGAATATACATCTTCAGGAAATTCAATATTAAAAGAGGGTAGAACTTATGACATAGAGTTATTAGATACATCTTCTAACATAATATACAAAGACAAAGTATTTTGTACTGACCAAACAGTAGATCAATCAAGTAACGATTATTATTCAATCAATGATGGTGAATATACATTTGATACTACTGCAGGTTCTCACGATAACGATTACATAATAATATGAACGATTTAAGAATAGTAAATTTAAGCACTTACACAAGTCCTAAAATAAAAGAAGTTAGTAATAGAGATTGGATTTCTTATGGAGAGGACAACAACTACTTTCAATATCTAATAGACAGATACAATGGAAGTCCAACTAACAATGCCATAATAAATGCTGTATCTTCTATGATATATGGTAAAGGATTAGATGCTACTAATTCCAGTAAAAAACCAGACCAATATGCACAAATGATTTCATTATTTGATAATGATAGTGTAAGAAGATTAGCATACGACTTAAAACTAATGGGACAATGTGCAATACAGGTAATTTATTCTAAAGATAGAACTAAGATTGCTCAGATAGAGCATATGCCTGTAGAAACACTTAGAGCAGAGAAGTGTAATGAGAAAGGAGATATAGAAGCATATTACTATTGGAAGGACTGGGATAAGATTAGACCTTCTGATAAACCTTTAAGAATACCTGCATTTGGTACAAGCAAAGAAGCTATAGAAATACTATATGTAAAGCCATATCGTTCAGGATATTACTACTATAGTCCTGTAGATTATCAAGGAGGTTTACAATATGCAGAGCTTGAAGAAGAAGTATCTAACTTTCACTTAAACAACATTTTAAATGGTATGAGTCCATCTATGTTAATTAACTTTAACAATGGTACTCCTAATGCAGAGGAAAGAAGACTTATAGAACAAAGAATATACAACAAATTTAGTGGGTCAAGTAATGCAGGTAAGTTCATATTAGCTTTTAATGACAATGCAGAAAGTGCTGCAAGTATAGAACCTGTACAATTAAGTGATGCACATAATCAGTATCAATTCTTGTCTGAGGAGTCTACTAAAAAGATAATGGTAGCTCATAGGGTCGTTTCTCCGATGCTTTTAGGTATCAAAGATAACTCAGGGTTAGGAAACAACGCAGATGAGCTTAAAACAGCTTCTACGCTTATGGATAATACTGTTATTAGACCTTTCCAACATCTCTTAATAGATGCCTTTGATCAAATCTTAGCTTATAATGGTATCTCACTTAAATTATACTTTAAGACTTTACAACCTTTAGAATTTACAGAATTAGATAATGTAGAGGATGAAGAAACTAAAGAAGAAGAAACAGGTGTTAAGTTAAGTGAAGATTTGACAGATGAGGAGTTTGATATTATTCTAGATGAGCTTAGAGGTGAGACAATGTCTAATAGATGGGAAGAAGTAGATGCAAGAGAACATAAAGAAGATAATGAAAGTGAAGAAGAATGGGCTAGTAAATTAATTGAATCTAAAAAAGAGAATTTAGAAAAGAAAAGTATAGATTCTAAAAAATCAGGATTTAGTTATTTAGATAAATCTTTATATAAAGTAAGATACAGATATAATGAAAAATATTCTTCTGGTAAATCAAGACAATTCTGTAGAATTATGATGGGTAGAAGTAATAGAAAAGTAGTATATAGAATTGAAGATATAGACAAAGCTAGTAGAGCAGGAGTAAATAAGTCATTTGGACATAAAGGCAAATCATATGATTTATTTAAATATAAAGGAGGAGTTAACTGTGGACATTATTGGAGTGAAGTATTGTATAGATTAAAATCTAAAACAATGAAAAAATCAATACAAAACTATGATGAGGTAAATAGTATTCCTAAGTCATATGCACCAACTCCTGCAGGACATAAAAAAGCAAAGATAGCTCCAAAAGATATGCCTAACGATGGACATCACCCAAATTTTAAATAAGATATGGCAACAGCATTATTCATAAAACCAATAGACATCAAAAGAAATACTATCATAGATGGTAATGTCGATGTAGATAAATTTATTCAGTTTATTAAAATAGCTCAACAGATTCACGTTAGAAACTATCTTGGAAGTGATTTATATAATAAGATCAGTAGTGATATTATAGCAGATACTTTAACAGGAGATTATCTAAGTTTAGTAAATACTTATATCCAACCTATGCTTATTCATTTTGCAATGGTAGATTATCTTCCATTTGCAGCTTACCAGGTAAAGAATGGAGGAGTATTTAAACACTCATCTGAAAATAGTGAGACAGTATCTAAGAATGAAGTAGATTATTTAGTAAATAAAGAAAGAGAGTTTGCAGAATACTATACAAGAAGATTTATAGATTATATGGCTAATAATCAAAACTTATTTCCTGAATATACAAGTAACACTAATGAGGACATAAATCCTGACAAAGATGCAACATTTAACGGATGGGTATTATAAAGAAGATTTACAAACCTAAAGAGGTTAACGTAAAAAAATTATTAACTTATTTAAAAAGCAATAATGGCTACATTAACAAGCACGAAAATAAAAAATACTTATGATGCGTTATTAAAGTCAATAGACAATGATGCAATAGGAACAACAGCAAAACAGATCACAGATGGACTTGGAAACGTAACTCCATTATACATCTCAACAACACAAGTAGGAATAGGAGTAACACCAGAAGCAGGATTAAACCTTCACGTCTTTGGAGATGCTAAAATAGGTAGCAATCTAACAGTAATTGGAAACTTAGTAGTTGAAGGAAGCACAACAACAGTAGGAACAGATACATTAACAGTCAAAGACCCTTTAATTGTATTGGCAAACAACAATACCTCCACAGACGCAGTTGACATAGGTTTTTATGGCAAATATACTCCTTCTAGTACTACATTATACTCAGGACTGTTTAGAGAAGCTCTAACAGGTAAATATAGATTGTTTAAAGGACTAGAAGATGAACCTACTACAACAGTAAATACAAGTGGAACAGGATATGCTGTAGCTAGTTTAGTTGCTAATTTAGAAGGTAATGTTACAGGAAATATTACAGGTAATGTTACTGGTAATTTAATAGGTAATGTTACAGGTGACGTAACAGGTGACTTGACTGGAGATGTAACAGGAAATGTAACAGGTAACCTAACTGGTAACGTAACGGGGAATGTAACTGGTAATGTGACTGGAGATTTAACTGGAGATGTTACGGGTAATGTAACAGGTAATGTAACAGGTAATGTTACAGGTAATTTAACAGGAGATGTTACTGGCGACTTAACAGGGGATGTGACTGGAGACTTAACGGGTAATGTAACTGGAGATTTAACAGGTAATGTAACTGGAGATTTAACAGGTAATGTAACTGCAACTTCTGTATTAGCAGATGGCGTTACAGCAACCACTCAAAGTTCTGGTGATAATTCAACTAAGGTAGCTACAACAGCTTATGTAGATTCTTTACAAATAAGCAGTACATTATCTGAGATATTAGCCAATGGTAATACTTCAGGAGCTAATGATATTATAATGGCAGATGGTCAGAAAGTGAATTATGGTGATGATTCTGATTTAGAAATATATCACGATGGAACAGATGGTTATGTTCAAAATGGAACAGGTAATTTAATTATAGAACAAACTACAGATGATGGTGATATAATATTTAAAAATGATAATGGCTCTGGAGATATTGTAGAGTATTTTAGAGTAGATGGTAGCGAATCAAGAGTAGTTTATGGTAGGTCAATTCAAATGGCTGATAATGTTTCAGTTTATTTTGGTAATAGTGTTGATGATGATGGTTATATAAAGTGGGATTCAACAGCAGATGAGTTGTTCATTAATGGAGACACTAAGTTTTTAGAAGATGCAAGAGTTGTTGGTCAACTTGCTGTTGGTGAAAAGATAGGTAATAGTCAAGTTTTTACTGTTAAGGGTGCTTCTACAGCAAATTTGCCATTTGTTCAACTAGTAAACACAGCTACAAGTTCACATAATGGTTTATTAGTTTCTTGTAGTAATGCACCAGTTCATTATTTAGCAGATTTCCTAATAGGAGGTACTTCTAAGTTTAAAATTAATGCATCTGGTAGTGTAATAAGTACAGGTTCAATTCAAGCAGTTACACTTTATGGTGATTTAACAAGTAATAGTTCATCGTTTGGTGACTATGTAAGAGTGTATGGTGGTAGTGGAACTGGTAAATGGGATATATATGGTAATGGAGCAAATTTAAGAATAAGTGATAATGAAAGTGCAGGTATTTTAGCAGTTGATACAGGTGCAACTTTTGGAGGAGATGTAGGAATAAATGATGCCATTTCAGGCAACTTTACTACAAACTATGATACAAAATTATTAGTCGGAGGAGAAATAATCGCAAGAAGTTTAACAGCAAGTGCATCAATGATTTCAATAGGTGGCGATGCTACTTCTGCTTTTATCAAGGTAGGTAAACAAGATGGTTCTCAAACAGCAAGACCATTAAGAATAGAGGTAGGCACAACCGAAGTTATGCGT
>Ga0213868_10001057_pt1 | contig 26601 bp, 25 predicted proteins | sample PICome_9_FD_160087 | JGI IMG/M metagenome (GOLD analysis project Ga0213868, IMG submission 160087) | Coastal seawater microbial communities near Pivers Island, North Carolina, United States - PICO127 | ecosystem: Environmental > Aquatic > Marine > Coastal | place: USA: North Carolina... | reverse complement strand
TGGTAGACACAAGGGACTTAAAATCCCTCGATAGAAATATCGTGCCGGTTCAAGTCCGGCCTCGGGTACCATCTATATATAATGAATTGGCTTGTTGCATCTTATAAAATTAATGAGTTAAAAAAATTAGAGATTAACCTAAAAAATCAACAATTAAATTATTACATTCCAAAAATTTTTACAAAAAAACTTAATCGCAATCCTACGGAGGAAATACTTTTTCCGGGATATGTATTTATTAATGATGGTTTTGAAAATTATACAAAGATTAATTTCACAAAAGGAATCAAGAATGTTATTAAATTTGGTGACCACATACCTTATTTAAATGAAGAAGAGGTTAAGAGTATTAAAAGTGTTGAAAAAATATCTAAATCTAGTCCAATCGTTTTATCTTTGAATATTGGCCAAAAAGTCGTTATTGAAAAAGGCTCTTTTATGGGAAGTGTTGCAGAAATATGCTCTCTTCCAAAAAATAATAGAATTGAAATCTTAATTTATATTCTTGGTTGTAATAGAAAAGTGAATATTGCAAAAAAGGATCTTGCACTTTAACTTACGACTATTTGCATAATATCAATGCGTATTCTATGTATTATGAGGTTTCTAGATATGCTCGAATTTAAAACATAATTCTGTTAAAGTTTATTTAATGTTCTTGTAGTAGTGCGGTAGCTATGCAAGCCATACCAAATAATTTTTAGCCCAAAATTTTTATAAAAAAACAAGAATACTATATGCTTAATTCATATATAAAGTATTATAGATAATGAATAATAATGAGTAATGTAACTATATTAAATGACCTCTCTAAAATGCTTGGTAAAAAGGGATGGGTTGATGGAGATGATAGCTTAGCCTGGCACAGAGACTGGCTAAATAGGTATGGGGTTCCACCACTTGGTGTTGCAAGACCATCATCAATTAATGAAATTAGTAAGATTATTTCTCTATGCAATGATCATGCGGTTCATATTGTTATGCAGGGGGGGAATACTGGACTTGTTGGAGGGAGTGTTTTAGGGTCAAAAAACGGAATAATTTTATCTCTTGATAGAATGAATAAAATATTATCTCTAGATGAAGCAAGTGGAATAATTTCTCTAGAAGCCGGGGTAATTCTTGGCGACCTTCATAATTTTTTAGACAAAACTAATTTAATGTTTCCAATGCATCTTGGTTCAGAAGGAAGCGCTCAAGTTGGCGGACTAATTGCAACTAACTCTGGAGGAAGTCATGCTTTTCGATATGGAATGATGCAAGATCTAGTCATCGGATTGGAGGTATTATTAGCTGATGGAAAAATTTGGAATGGGATGAGATCAGTGCAAAAAGATAATGCAGGTTATCAATTAAGAAAGCTTTTTTGTGGTTCGGAAGGTACATTGGGTATTATCACAAAAGCTAATTTAAAGTTATTCCCTAAACCAAAACAAGAATTTACTGCCTTATTGGCTGTTAAGAACTCTTTAGGGCTGGTAGAGCTATCTAAAAAATTAAGGGAAGAAGCAGGAGAGTTTCTTACTGCAATGGAGTTCTTTTCTGATACTGGTCTTGATATAGCACTTGAAAATATTCCAGATCTTATTTTTCCACTAAATAGCCGTTCATCCTTTTATCTTCTTATAGAAGTTGGCTCAGGATCAAAACATGTTCCGCTTAATTCTATAATTTTAGAAATCATAGAGTGGGGTATGAATAAAGATATTGTTATTGATGGAGCTCTAGCATCATCAGAAAAACAAAGATCAAATTTTTGGCGCCTTAGAGAGGATCAACCAGAAGGACAGAGACGTCTTGGGAAACAGTTAAAACATGATATTTCTGTGCCACCTGGAAGCATAGTCGAGTTTTTAGATAATGCATATGAAATATGTAATTATTTGATACCTGGTATCAGAGTTAATTCTTTTGGTCATTTAGGCGATGGTAATATTCACTACAATTTATCACCTCCTTTAGGACAAAATGACTTTTTAGATCTTGATAGTAAAATCTATCTCAAGCTGGGCGAGCTTGCCACTTCAATGTCAGGAAGTTTTGCTGCAGAACATGGTATTGGTCGTGCTAAAGTTATGATGGCGGATAAGCTTAGAGATTCAACTGAAAGAAATTTGATGAGAGAATTAAAAAAATCCTTGGATCAATATAATAAGCTTAATCCAGGAGTGTTGTTATCAGACAAGTAATGTAAAAATTAATATATTATTTTAATGTAAAATATTATAATTTGAAGGATTTAATTATGGAATCAAACGATCAGTCATCCCGCAATTCAGAAAATAGGCTAGATTTAAATGAGCTTTTTTGGGTATTTTGGTCTGGGAAATTTAAAATTATTATCATCACTGCCATATTTGCTGTTTGCTCTATCTTTTATTCCTTATCTTTACAGAATCAATATAAAGCAACTGCAATTTTAGCTCCATCAACTGGTGGTATTTCAGATTCATTAAATCAAGCAGGTGGTATTGCATCTTTTGCTGGAATTTCATTAGGAGGGTCATCTTCAGGAACAGATACTGAGCATGCAAGAGAGATCATGCAGTCGTGGAGTTATATAGATAATTTTGTTCAAACCAACGAGCTAATCCCAATACTTTTTGCAGCTGAAGGCTGGGATCAACAGTTAGGTAAAATTAAATATAATCAAGACCTTTACGATATTGCAACCAAAACTTGGAAAACTGAGGCACAGCTCCCAAGTAGTTGGGAGATCTTTCAATCATTCTCAGGAATACTTTCAGTAGAGAATGATAAAGCAGGCCTAACTAAAATTTCCATTGAATACATTTCACCTGATATAGCTAAAATGTTGGTTGATTTATACGTATTGTCAATCAATAAGTATATGCAAGAACGTAAGGTGCAAATGGTTACTAAAAATATCGAATATCTTGAAGCGCAGTTAGCTGGAAATCCAATTTCAGAAATGAAAGAAGTTTTTTTTAACATAATTTCTGAGCAAATAAAATTAAAGATGATGGCTGCAGCAACTCCTGAATATGTTTTTGTAACTGTTAGTCCAAGTATGGTACCTGAGAAAAGGTCACAACCAAACAGGACATTAATATGTATTTTAGGAACATTTTTAGGTGGTGTTTTCTCAGTTTTTTTGGTTATAGCTCTTCACTATGGCAGGCAAAAAAATTGAAGGTTCTTTATTTTTTAAAGAGAGAAATATTCTTAAATAATTGAAATTTTTTTATAATTAATACTATTCATAACTCCATGCTAACCAAGCCACACAAAAAAATAAAAAATAGAGTTACTGTTGTTGGTGCAGGCTATGTTGGTTTATCCTTGGCTGTTCTTCTTGCTCAAAGGAATGATGTAATAATATTAGATATAGATCTAGATAGAGTTAAAAAAGTTAATAGTAAAAAATCAACAGTAGTTGATTCAGAAATTGAATATTTTTTAGATAAAAAGAACTTATCATTAACGGCAACTGGAGATCAGCGTAATGCATTTCAAGATGCAGACTTTATTATAGTAGCCACACCAACAAACTATGATACTGCAAGTAATAGCTTTGATACTAGTTCTGTTGACCTGGTGGTAGAGGATGCCCTTAAATTAAACGATAATGCATTAGTCGTAATTAAATCTACTATTCCAGTTGGCCATACAAGACTTTTACAAAAAAAATTTAAAACTGAAAGAGTTATTTTTTCTCCTGAATTTTTAAGAGAAGGGAGAGCGCTTGAAGATAATTTATATCCATCTAGAATCATTGTCGGAAGCTATTGCTCCAAAGGAAAAGATTTTGCAAGTTTACTAAGCACTGCATGCAGAAAGAAAAATGTTGATACTTTATTTATTAATTCTACCGAAGCAGAAGCTATAAAATTATTTGCTAACACATACTTAGCTATGAGAATTTCATTTTTTAACGAATTGGATTCTTATGCATTTGCACATAGCCTTGATACAAAAAGCATCATAGATGGCATTTGTCTCGATAGTAGAATTGGAAGTGGATATAACAACCCATCATTTGGTTACGGGGGTTATTGTCTTCCCAAGGATACAAAGCAATTATTATCAAATTTTGATCATATCCCACAAAATATTATAGAGGCTATTGTTTTATCAAATTCAACGCGTAAGGATTTTATTGCTGATGAAATTATTAAACTTAATCCAAAAGTTGTGGGATTCTTTCGTTTGATAATGAAGCAGGGAAGTGATAATTTCAGATCTTCGGCTATTCAAGGAGTCATGAAAAGAATCAAAGCAAAAGGAATACCAATAGTCGTTTACGAACCATCTATAACTGCCGAATCAGCTAGTAATTTTATTGGTTTTGAACTGTTAAATAATTTATCAGAGTTCAAATGCTCAGTAGACTTGATTGTTGCAAATAGAATGACTGACGAACTGGAAGATGTTGCCGATAAAGTTTTTAGTAGAGATATTTTTGGAGAGAACTGAAACATGAAAAAAATAATTGTTACAGGTTCTGCGGGCTTTATAGGTTCAGCTTTAGCGCTTAGGCTATTAAGAAGGGGTGATATCGTAACAGGTGTTGATAATCACAATGATTATTATGATCCTCAATTGAAAAACAATCGATTGGAAAGGTTAACATGTTTTAAAAATTACACACACTTCAAAGCTGATTTATCAGATAAATTCGCTATAGATCAGTTATTTCAGTCTTTTTCACCATATGCAGTAGTTAACCTTGCAGCCCAGGCTGGTGTTCGATACTCTCTTGAGAATCCTTCAGCCTATATTGATAGCAATATAGTTGGATTTAATAATATTCTAGAAAATTGTCGACATCATGAAGTCAAACATTTAGTTTATGCGAGTAGTTCAAGTGTTTATGGCGCTAACTCATCTATGCCATTTTCAACACATGATAATGTTGATCACCCATTAAGCTTGTACGCTGCAACTAAGAAATCTAATGAATTGATGGCTCATGCTTACAGTAATTTATATAAAATTCCTTCAACTGGTTTAAGATTTTTTACAGTATATGGTCCATGGGGCAGGCCAGATATGGCCCTTTTTAAATTTACAAATGCTATCTTAAAAGGTGAAAAAATACAGGTATTTAATTATGGAAAACATTTAAGGGATTTCACATACATTGATGATATTGTAGAGGGAGTGGTCAAGGTATTAGATAAGCCTGCGACTGCTAATTTAACATGGGATGCTAAAAATCCAGATCCCGGAAGTAGTTTGGCACCATGGAGGCTTTATAATATTGGCAATAATAATCCTGTAAAACTAAATGATTTTATTGCAGAGATTGAATATGCTCTTGGAAGAAAAGCAGAACAAGAACATTTACCGTTACAGCCAGGGGATGTTCCTGATACCTTTGCAGATGTTGACGATTTAGTAAGCAACTTTAATTACAAACCGTCAACCTCGATAAAGAGCGGCATTACTAAATTTGTTGAGTGGTACCTTGATTACTATAATATAAACTGAGTTTAAAAATTACGGAGTTGTCTCAAATTCATAATATGGAGTTTTAAAAATATCATGACTAATATACTAAATACTGGAATTAATAATGTTAAAAATGTTCAAAGATATATGCTTGGTAAAGGTTCTATTTCATCCTTGGGTGCACTTATTCAGTCCCAAAAAAAATCTGATTCAAGCTCGGTAGTTTTCTTTATTGACTCTTTTTTTGAAAGGAAAGATGTTCTCTCTTTACTACCAATTAATGATAATGATGAACTAATATTTGTAAAAACAGAAAACGAGCCAACAACAGATCATATAGACTCTATAGTCAATCAGTTAAACAAAAAATATAAAGAAAAACCTTGTGCTATTGTTGGAATCGGAGGAGGCATAACATTAGATACAGCCAAAGCGGTTTCAAATCTTTTAGGAAATGGAGGACAAGCCAGTGACTATCAGGGATGGGATTTATTATCTAAACCAGGAATTTTTAAAATTGGTATTCCAACACTCTCTGGTACTGGCGCAGAAGCAACTCGTACATGTGTTATGACTAATAAAAATTCAGGTCTTAAGCTTGGGATGAATAGTGATTACACTGTTTTTGATCAGATTATTATGGATCCTGATCTAACCAAATCTGTTCCTAAAGACCAATATTTTTGGTCTGGAATGGATGCTTATATACACTGTGTTGAAGCCTTAAATGGCTCTTATCGTAATGCCATTGGGGATGCATTTTCTAGAGAAACAATAAATTTATGTCGTTCAGTTTTTACCTCAACAGAAATCATGAGCGATGCTAATAGAGAGAAAATGATGGTGGCATCATATTTAGGTGGATGTTCAATTGCTACAAGCTATGTTGGTGTTGTTCATCCTTTTTCAGCAGGTTTAAGCGTTGTCTTAGGAACTCATCATTGCATAGCAAATTGTATTGTTATGAGGGGCATGGAAGAGTTTTATCCTGAAGCCTTTAAAGAATTTTGGTCATTTGTAGAATTACAAAATATAGAAATTCCAAAAAACCTTTGTAAAAACCTTAATGAAGAAAAGTTTAATTCTCTTTTTGATGCTACGATAATTCATGAAAAACCTTTAACAAATGCATTAGGAGAAGGATTTAAAAATATCCTAACTAGACAAAAAGTTAGAGAAATTTTTGAAATGATGTAAATTATCTTATGTAAAAAAGGTTTTTAAATTAAATAATAAGGAAAGATTAATAATGCCAGGATTTGAAGTGGTTGGTAAAGAAGAGTTAGAACAAATTCAGGATGTTTTTGAACGTGGCGCTGTTTTATTTAGACATGGTTTTGATCACTTAAGAAATGGTTGTTACAAAACTCAAGAGTTTGAAACAGCTTTTGCAAAAAAAATGAATGTTAAAAATGCGCTTGCAGTTTCATCTGGAACCGCTGCGTTGAGAGTGGCTCTTGCTGCTCTAGGAATTAAAGAAGGCGATGAAGTTATTACTCAAAGCTTTACATTTGTAGCAACAGTTGAGGCAATAGTAGAGTCAAGAGCTATTCCTGTATGTGCTGATATTGACCATACTCTAAATCTTTGCCCAAAATCATTAATAGCATCAATTACTCCCAAGACGAAGGCTGTTATTGTTGTACATATGTTGGGAACTCCGGCAAGAATTGATGAAATTAGTAAGATTTGTGCTACAAGAGGAATAGCACTTATTGAAGATACTGCATGGGGGTGTGGTGGGAGTTTTAATAATAAAAAGTTAGGTACCTGGGGTGATATAGGTACTTTTAGTTTTGATTTTGCTAAAACTATGACTACTGGTGAAGGTGGAATGGTGGTTTGTAAAAATAATGCTATTTATGAAAAAGCAGCAGCCTGGCATGATCATGGGCATGAAAATAATCCCAAAGTTCCAAGATGGGAAGATACAAGATCTAGTAGTGGATTTAACTTCAGAATGATGGAGCTTCAAGGGGCAATTGGTTTAGCGCAATTAGATAAATTAGATTATGTAATAGAAGCACAAAGGAGAAATAAAGATTTAATCTGGAATGAAATCAAAGGCTTTGATGAAGTTGTTCCAAGAGAATTGTTATCAGGCTCATATGAAACAGCAGATGCATTGGTATTTTTTTTACCTGATCAAGAATGTGCAAAAAAATGTAGAGAAAATCTTTTATTAGATAACTTAGGTACAAAAATTTTACCCGAAGCTTATTCATGGCATTTTGCTGGAACTTGGGATCATATATCTGAACTTAAAAAACGTCATAATGGAAATTTACTATCAGCATTCCAAAAATCTGAAGCTATACTTAAAAGAGCTGTAGCATTGCCAATTAGCTCAGTTGCCATAGAGAAAAACATCCCAGGTCGAATAAAGTCTGCTATTAAACAGGCATTAAAATCATGAGAATAATAGAACCAAAAATCTCAGTTATAATTACTGCATATAATGAAGAACTTTTTATTGGCAGATGTTTACGTTCCATTATTAGTCAGAGTTTACCAAGTTCTGATTATGAAATTATTGTTGTAAATGATGCTAGTACTGATAAAACTGAATATGCTCTTGAATTGTTTGGCGATTCAATAAAAGTAATTAGTAATGCGAACAACATTGGTTTACCCGCCTCTATTAATAAAGGAATCAAGGCTGCGAAGGGTGAATTTCTAGTTCGACTTGATGCAGATGATTATGTTAATACCAATTACCTTAATTTCTTGTATTATTTTCTTGAAGTTAATCCAGAATATGATGCTGTAGCTTGTGACTATTTTCTTTTTGATGACAATGAGGCATGGATTAAAAAATGTGATTCTATAAAAAGACCTATAGGCTGTGGAATAATGTTTAGAACTAAACATTTAATAGATCTTGGTTTATACGATGAAACATTTAGGGTTCATGAAGACAAAGATATGAAATTAAGATTTGAATCAAAGTATAAACTAGGACATTTAAATGTTCCTCTTTACCGCTATCGCAAACATGAAAACAATATAACTAATAATGAAGATTTAATGGATTATCATGAAGATAAACTAAATATTAAACATAGCAATTCATAGTTTTTATTTGTTTAGATATATAAGACTAAGATTATGAATCAAGGGAATAATTAATGAAAATTACAAAAACAACTTGGATAAGTGATAAAGAGCTATCAGAAATGTTTAGCTCTGCATATTGGAATGATGAAGAATCTGAAAAAAAGAAAATATGGGGTATGTGGGAAACCAAGTTCGATGAATTAGAGTCAAGGTTTTTAAAAAAAGGCCTATATCAACAATTCAATAGCATCGTTAAAGATCAAAATATCAAGCTTGATGGATTAAATGTGACTAGTCTAGGTGCTGGTATTTGTATGCTTGAAGCTATGATTGCCAAAAAAAATATCAGCTTGAATAAAATATATAACGTTGAGCTTTCAAAACATAGAATTTTTAATATAGCGCCGAATATTTTTGAAAAGTACTCTGTTCCAAAAGATAAAATTGAGTTGTGCTTAGGGAGCTTTCTTGATTTAAAGCTTGATGATAACTCCCAAGATCTTATTATTATGTCACAAGCATTCCACCATTGTAGCGAACCAGAAAAATTACTAATCGAGCTTAAAAGGGTTCTTAATAGAAATGGAAAAATAATTATAGTGGGTGAGCATTTTTTTAGTAAGTATGAGATATTTAAGAAGTTCATAAAACATTTCCCTAAATATTTAATTAATTACAATGGAATTAGGTCTAGATCATCCATAATACCAACATGGAGGTGCTTGTTTCCTATTGATCAGTTAAAAGGGGATCATCACTATAATCAAAAGCAGTATTCAAGCATGTTTAAAAATGCTGGGTTGAAATCAAAGAGATGGGTATTTAAAGATTACATGAATCAAGCTTTCTATCTGAGTCTGGAATAATTACTTAGACGATATTTTATATAAAGGTAAATATATTATGAAAATTCTTGAATTATTTGAACATAAAGTTTCTAAAAATGACCAAATCATCAAACCATATATTATTGCTGAGGCTGGTGTAAATCATGAGGGCGATATCAATTTGGCAAAACGATTAATATCTGAAGCCAAAGAAGGTGGTGCTCATGCCATAAAATTTCAAACTTATAAAGCAAATACCATTGCTTCAAAGAATTCTCCTGCATATTGGGATTTATCTAAAGAGTCTACAGATAGTCAATATAAGCTATTTCAAAAATATGATAAGTTTTGGAAGAAAGAATTTGAAGAATTAAAAAACTATTGTGATGAAATAAATATTGAATTTATGAGTACCCCATTTGATATTGAATCTGCAAAATTTTTAAATGAAATGATGGATGTGATAAAAATTTCATCCTCTGATATAACAAATAGACCATTTATTGAGTTTTTATGTGAATTTAACAAGCCAATTATTTTATCAACCGGAGCCTCAAATCTAGATGAAATTCATGAGGCGGTAGAATGGATATATAACAAACAAGTACCATTTGCATTGCTTCAGTGCATTCTTAACTACCCCACTGAAAATCGAAATGCGAACCTAGGCATGATTAAAGATCTTCAGAAAAAATTTCCAAATACTTTAATAGGTTATTCAGATCATACTTTGCCTCATGACATGAAGGTCCTTGAAATTGCAACTTTATTAGGTGCTTCTATTTTAGAAAAACATTTTACTCATGATAAGAATCTTCCTGGAAATGATCATTACCATGCAATGGACAAAGATGATCTAAAGATATTTCATGCTAACCTTGAGCACACATTTTCAATACTTGGGTCTCAAGAAAAATACGCCTTGGATGATGAAAATCCAGCTCGTTTAAATGCTCGAAGAAGCCTTGTTGCTTCTTCTAATGTAAAGAAGGGACAAATAATCTTAAAAGAGCATTTGACATGGAAACGACCTGCGCACGGTATAAGCCCTAAAGATATTAACGAAGTTATAGGGATGAAAGCTATGAGGCTTATAGAAGAAGATGAAATAATTAATTGGGATATGTTGTCTGCTAAATAATTTTTTTGATAATATGTGTAAAAGAAAAATCTAAGACGTTAAATATAAAGTATGCTAAAAAATATGATTATTAAAAATGAGTTAACTATTGGTTCGTGGATAACTTTAGGACATCCTGCAATTGCAGAGATTATGGCTAATGCAGGTTTTGATTGGCTTGCAATTGACTTAGAGCATAGTGTTATTACTATTCGTGAAGCTGAAGAATTAATTAGGGTTATTGATTTATCAGGAGTTATTCCTTTAGTTAGACTGACCTCTAATTCAAGTGATCTCATTAAAAGAGTTATGGATGCTGGAGCTCATGGCGTAATCGTTCCTATGATAAATACTCCAAAAGAAGCTGAAATGGCCGTTAGATCTGTAAAATACCCTCCGCTTGGCGAGCGAGGAATTGGTTTAGCAAGAGCTCAAAAATATGGTCCTGGGTTTGATTCCTACATTAATTGGCAGGAAAGCACAGTTGTTATTGTTCAGATTGAGCACATTGATGCGGTTTCCTCATTTAGAGAAATATTATCAGTACCTGGTATAGATGGTTTCATTATTGGTCCTTATGATCTTTCTGCATCTATGGGTATTCCTGGAGAATTTTCAAATCCAAAATTTATAACCATAATGGATGAAATTAAAAAAACTGCTAATGAAATGAATGCACTTGGCGGGGTTCATATAATTGAGCCAGACCCTGAAGAATTAAAAGAAAGAATCTCTGATGGATATAAATTTATAGCTTACAGTCTTGACATTAGAATGCTAGATCAAACTTGTAGGCTTGGCCTTGAAGGCATTAAATAAAATGAAGGCTGTAGCAATAATACCAGCAAGAATGGAGTCCTCCAGGTTTCCAGGAAAGCCTCTCGCCAGTATTCATGGAATGCCAATGATTGGCCATTGTTATATTAGAACAAATATGTGCTTGGATTTGATAGATACATATGTTGCAACATGCAATCAAGAAATTGCAGATTATATTGAGTCAATAGGCGGTAAAGCCATTATGACAAGTGATTCACACGAGCGTGCTTCAGATCGAACTGCAGAAGCAATGCTAAAAATTGAGGGTCTGTTAGGCTATAAAATAGATACAGTTGTTATGGTTCAAGGGGATGAGCCCATGACTACTCCAGAAATGATCAGCAAATCATTAGAACCACTTTTACAAGATGATGATGTTAATGTTGTCAATTTAATGTCAGATATTGAATTTGATTCAGAATTTGAAGATCCTAATGAGGTAAAGGTTGTAGTAGACAACAACAATGATGCACTTTATTTTTCTAGAGAACCCATTCCCTCTAAAAAGAAAGGAGAAACATATGGCCCAATGCAAAAGCAGGTTTGTATTATTCCTTTTAGAAGAGATTTTTTGTTGATGTTCAATGATATGCATGAAACTGTTCTAGAAAAAATAGAATCGATAGATATGTTACGAGTAATGGAAAATGGATATAAAGTTAGAATGATTTATTCAGACACCAAATCATTCAGTGTTGATACTCAGCAAGATCTTGATAATGTTATTATTGAGATGAAAAATGATTTATTGATGAAAACCTATCTAAAATGTAGGTAGCAAGAAAAAAAAATTATAAAATGCTTAATTTTTCAATTAAATCTTTTACAGAGCATATAAGGTCTGACAATGCTGAGTCATCAGCAATTTATAACGACTTAAAAAAAGCTTTTTATTTATCTTTATCAACTTACCCAAAAAATCAAAATATTATTGGAGTTTATTTTTTTGATATTCTTAAGCTAATTACTAATACTCATTTTAAGAATAAAGAATTACAACTAGGAATAGAACCAACAAATAAGTTTGTTCATAGAAAGTTAGATAACTGGCCATATATTGGTTATGAGGACATTACACAAGGAATTGATTTAAAGACAAAAAATTTTGGCAAGATAATATCGATAAAACCAAGTATTACTAGACGAATTTTACAACATATGACTAATTTTCAATGTAATCTAGGGAGTAGATTCTCAAAAACAGTGTCACTAACATCTTTGAGAATATCTAATGATGAAAATCTTTTATCATTTCAACCACCTCAACTGAAAAGAAAATTAATTAGTGCTAAGAAAGGGTGGTTCTCAGTTCCAAATCTTTCTAGCCAGCTTGATTTATTGCGATCAATAATCATTGAGGTTATGGAGACAAATAATCATCCACTATCACCTGTTTTAATTTCTGAAATTCTCTTATGCCACATAAATGCTGATTGTTATGAAGGGTCGATAAATTTTGAATTCACCAGCGATGTCGTAGTACTTAACTCAGGCGTAGATTTGCATAATAGAATGCTCGGCATGGCTGCAATAAATCAAGGGTTGCCAGTAATAAATATTCAGCATGGAGAAGCTTATGGTATCTTTGACGAGCCTCCGTTCGGTGAGTTAGGAGAATGTATATACTCTAGCGCAGTCTTAGGATACGGAGATGGCGCCCTTGCTAATCAACAAACATACAAGTTTGGGTTAGATAAGAAAATACATTATATAAAAAGTAACTCAACTAAGATCAATAAACTATTTTCTAATGAATTTAAGGGACTAGATACCAATACTAAAGATATAAATTATTTTTATTTTCCAACAAGCCTAGGTGGAGCATCTCACAGGTATGGTCCTTACAGAGATACATCTGATAGCCTGTATTTATCATGGCAGTTATGCTTGATAAATATTTTTAATGGCGAGGTAACTATCAAAAGCCATCCAAAAGAAAAGTATCTTGAAAGTTATAATTTTAAAAAATTTAAATCAGAAACAGGAACAATAAGTGAGCTACTTCAAAAAATAGATGTATTTATATTCGATTATGTTGGAACAGCTTTTAATGAAGCCTGTGCAACAGAAAAACCTATCATTTATTTTGATCTTGGAATAAGGAATATAGCACCTGACGTTTTGAAGGAAATAAAAAAACGTACTATCTATTTTGATATTGAAAATGGATTACCAACAATCGATGAGATCAAAGATCATCTTTATTTTAGTGAAGTTAAAAATAGTTATAGCAAAGAATATTCCTTATGTGGAAACGATAAATCTCGAATACAATCTTTATCAGATGGGATAGATAAATTATATGGTTAAAAAAGATTTATACACTAGTGATCTTTCGCCATTGCCATTATATTCGAAGGCTTTAGATATAAATATGCCTGGAAAAATGCTCGAGAGATCGCTTTCTTGTAATAAGAATCTTTTATGTTTAGATGAAAATCAAATTAATATAGAGACTAAAGTTAATATTTTGGCTTACGGCAAAGCAAGCAGATTAATGTATCAAGCTGCTAAGAAGATTATAGGTCAAGAAAATTTTGGCAGAGGTCTTTTGATTACTCATGAAGATATAGAAAATATCTCAATTGACCTAACTCATGAATTACTTTTAAGATCTAGTCATCCTTTTATTTCTAAATTAAGCCTTGTTGCAGGTCAGCAAGTCAAGCGCTTCGTTGAAAGCAGCAAAAAATCTGACATTCTTCTTGTTCTTGTTTCTGGAGGCGGCTCTGCAATGGTTGCTCTTCCTATAGAAGAAATAACCCTAGCTAATAAAATTGACTTTATTACAGATGTAATGCACTCGTCAGTACCTGAAAGAGAAATCAACATCTTAAAAAAAGCTTTATCTCAAATAAAAGGTGGAAAATTGGCCGAGTTAAGTACTGCAAAAACTATTGTAAATTGTATTTTATCAGACGAAAGAAATCATCAGATTCCCGCTATTTCTTCTGGAATGACTGTTTGCAACCAATTAATAAATCCTATTGATGTTATGAATCAATATTCTCTATGGCATTTAGCAAATAACAAGATAACTACTGCGCTGCAAAATTATGGAGAGCAGCGTAATGTTGGATGCAATAAAAAAATTATTAATTCAATTATTGGCTCTCGTGAAGATTTGATTGGTAGTATATCTGATATGGCTAATGAGCATGGGTATAATAGTATAAATACCATCGATACACTTCATTCATGTTCACCAGAAGAAGCGGTTTCATTTTTATCTTCTGAATTCCAGCAGACATACAACAAAGCAGAAAAAGGCAAGCATTTAGTTGTTTCGACTGGTGAAGTTCAAGTTAAAGTTGAAACAAATAAACCTGTAAAGGGTGGACGCAACCAACACTTAATTGCTCTTTTTATGTTAGATTTTAATCCATCGTATGACTTCTTTTTAACCGCAATTGCCACAGATGGCGTGGATTTTCTTGATGGAGTGCATGGAGCATTCTTTAACAAAAAAATGATCAAAACCATTAACTTAAATAAGAAATTTATTACTTCATCCGTAAATAATTCAAACAGTTATGAGGTACATAAAAAAATAGGTTCATTAATCGAAGGCTCTAAGACTGGTACCAATATGTCAGATTTTTTCCTTTTTTCTTTCAATAAAATTTAAAGGATATATTTAAAATGAAAACTATATTTATTGCAATTGATGAGTTTGCAACCCATTCAGATTTACCTGTAAAAATTTTAGAATCAAAGGGTTTTAATATTTTATATAACCAGAGCGGAATACCTGCAGATGAGCATACGCATAGTAAAGAATACTCAAAAGCTGATTATATTATAGCTGGACTTGAAAAATATTCTGATAATTTTTTCAATAAATTTAGTAATGTGAAGGCAATCTCTAGAGTTGGTGTTGGCGTAGATTGTATTGACCTAGACTTAGCTTCAAAAAATGATGTTAAAGTTTTTATAACATCTGATAGACCATCTGTAGCTGTTGCTGAATTATGTATTTCCAATATGATCTCATTGCTTCGCCATACCCTCACTATGAGCAATGATTTAAGAGCTGGTAATTGGAGTCCTATTCAAGGCATAGAATTAAGAAGTTGCACCATAGGTGTTGTTGGTATGGGCAGTATAGGTAAAGAAGTAATTAAGAGGGCATCAATATTTGGCTCTAAAATTATAGGATATAGCAGGACTTGGAATGATGAATTTGCAACTAAATATAAAGTTGAAAGGAAATCACTTGAAGAAATTTTTGTAGAATCGGATATCATCACTATACATCTACCCTTTACCCATGAAACTCAAAAACTTATTAGTAATAAACTTATTTCATTAGCAAAACCCAATGCGTTGATTTTAAATACTTCCAGAGCTGGCGTTATTGATAATATTGCTGTTGCGAAAGCCTTAAAAAGTAATAATCTTGGTGGTGCAGCAGTAGATGTATTTGAAGAAGAAAAAGATCCATATCCTTACGGCCCATTGAAAAATGTTATATTAACACCTCATATTGGGTCACACACTCTTGAGACTAGAAAAGCCATGGAAAAAATGGCAGTAGATAATATTGTCATATATGACTCTCTATCAAATGATGATAAGGATTCAGAAGTCTCTAGATATATTAACAAGCACAGCGTAAATTGATAAATATAAACAACATATCCTTGAACTATTATTCGTTTGGTTTTTACGGTGGTTTAATATCTAATTCAAGTCGCTCAGAGCCTATTCTTGATATCAATCAGTTAGCATCTCTTGCACAAAAACATAATCTTGGAGGAATTGAAATTCCATTTGATCGTTTCTATGATCATAGCTCAATTAAAGATGGAATAGCAGTTGTTGAAAAAATACTTGATAAAGGCCTATCGGTATTCATTGATCTTGAGACATTTAACTTAGACTATGTGGATTCTTTATTGCCAATGCTTTCTAGAATAGGTATTTATACTATCAGAATTAAAATGGACCAAGTCGGACGAACTATTTATGGTGGTAATAGATATCTATCTTCAACATTCAAAGTATCTGTCGACCAATTTCATGAGAAGCTTTCTAAACTCATGCCAGCACTTGAAAAGTTTGGTGTAGCACTGGCAATTGAAAATCATCAGGATTTACATAGCCTTGAACTAGTAGATATTGCAAATAAATTTAATTCGAATTTAATTGGTATTACATGGGATGTAGGAAACTCTATAGCCGTTGGTGATACTATAGAAAGTTTCTACGCAAATGCAGGTCACTTGATTAAGAATGTACATTTAAAGGACTACAAGGTATTTAAATCATCTAAGGGCATTAGACTCGTAAGATGCCCATTGGGTGACGGTATTGTTAATTATGCTAACCTGTTTAGCAAATTAGAGGATCATGAAGTAAATATGTCAATTGAGCTTGGAGCTCAAATCACAAGAGATTGTGATATTAATGAATGTGGTTATTGGAAAAATCTATCTGAGATAGGTTTAAATAAGAGAAACTATATGGAATTTATTGATAATATTGCCATTACTAGTCCAATTTCTCTATCAAATTATGAACAAGGACTAAGAAATAATGATTTAATAAAAAGTGAAATAAAAGAATTTGAAGTTTCAGTAGAAAATCTAAATCGTGTTTTTTTGGAGATGAATAATGATCAATAAGGTAAAAAATATTCTTATTACTGGTGGAACTAGAGGGCTTGGCCTTCAATACGCACATTTTCTTGCAAAAAAAGGTTATAACATTGGTATTACTGATATTAGTAATACGGCTTGCAAAGTATATGGAGAAGCATCCTCAACAGAGGAAATACTTAATGAACTCAAAGGTTATGGTGTTGATGCATGGTATGAATCAGCAAATCTTATTGACCCCATACAAAGTAATGCTCTTGTGGAGAAATTTATTGAGCATTTTGGTGAAATACATGGAGTAATTACAAATGCTGGTGGCGATGTTTCAGGACAAGATTTGGATGCTGCAGGAGGAAAGCCAGAAAATAATTCTTTTTTCATATCATATGATGAATCTAATAATATTTTTACTAGGAATTACAACACATGCTTAAATACTTTACGTTCAGTTATTCCATATATGGTGCAGCAAAACTTTGGTAAGGTTATTACTGTGTCTTCAATTAATGCTGCGCTTGGAGTTGATCGAGAGACAACATACTCGGTAGCCAAAGCATCTGTCCTTCAGCTTACTAGATCGCTTGCAACCGAGGTAAGAAAGAATGGCATTAATGTTAACTGCATAATGCCTGGACCAGTTCGTACTGGTAGATTTATGGCAACATTAAAAGGTAGGAACTCCCATGACCTAAAGAATTTAAAGACAAAGAGTAGGTTAGAAAGAGTTGCAGATCCAAAGGATGTAGCGGCAGTAGTTGAATTTTTGATCTCACCTGCCTCAGATTTTATTTCAGGTGAAGTGATTAAAGTCGATGGCGGCCTATTTAATCAATCTATATAGTAATTTGAAAATACTGGAGTAATTATGAAAAAACCATTTGATTTTAAAAATTCAACAGCCTTAATTATTGGAGGTGGTTCAGGTATTGGAAAAGAAATATCTAGGTCTTTATGTGAGCATGGAGCAAATGTAATTATAGCAGGCAGGGAAAATAAAAAGCTTGTCTCAACAATAAATGAAATCAATGACGGCAAAGAAGGGCGCTGTTCATATCATGAAGTTGATGTTAAATCTGAAAAATCAGTAGAAAATTTGATGTCTCATGTTAGAAAAGTATTTGATGATAAATTAAATATTTTAGTTAATTCAGCAGGCACCAATATTCGTTCCCCTATTAAAGATGTAGCATTAACTGATTTTAAAGAGGTTCTTGATACAAATTTAACAGGAACCTTTCTGACTACAAAAGCAGCACAGCCATTGCTAAAAGCCGCTAACTATGGACGCGTAATAAATCTAGCTAGTATTTTTGCTTCTGTCAGTTACCCTGATAGATTGAGCTATGCGTCAAGTAAGGCTGGCATATTACTCTTTTCAAAGACAATAGCTTTAGAATGGGCACTTGATAATATTACTGTGAATACGATATCACCTGGACCACTCTTAACTGAAATAAATAAAAAAGTATTAGAAGATAAAAAAAATTATAATAAGTTTTGCGAAAGAATTCCTATGCGACGTTTTGGAGAATCATATGAGGTAATTACTGCTGCACTTTTTCTAGCATCTCCTATGTCAGGATATATAACTGGAAGCGATATAGTTGTTGATGGAGGCTGGACATCTAGTTAATGTTATGCGGATAATCATATATGCTGCGGGGGTCTCAAGAAGGCTTCAAACTATAGCTGGTAATGGCCTGAAAGGACTATTGGAGCTAAATGGAAAACGTATAATTGAATATCAACTTGATTGGTCTAGTAAATTGCCTGTATCAGAAATAATAATAGTCATAGGTTTAGAGCATGAGCTCTATAAGGAAATCTTAGGTGATAACTACAATGGAATTCCTTTAGTATATATATACAATCCCGACTACAAAGATAAAGGAAATATGTTGAGTCTTTGGTACGCTCAAGAGTTTTGTGATAAGGAAACAATTTTTACTACAAGCGATCTTGTATGTAATCAAAAAGATATTGCAAAGTTTATCAATGCTAAAGCAGATAATAAAATTTTAATAGATAATAAAAACCTGGATTTGTTTAAAGACCCAGATCCAGTCAAGGTAACTATAAATAACGGTAGAATTTTAAATATACTAAAAAATCAAAATAATCTTGCAAGAGTCGATGGGGTCGCTGTTGGGCTTTATTATTTTTCATACAAAGGCATAAGGTGTATTATTGATTCAATTGATAAAAAGATACGTTCTGGTAATGATAATATGTCTCTTTATTATGCAATCGATGATATTCTTATTGATAATATAGTCCAACCAGTATTTTCAGATGAAAGCGATTGGGTTGATATAGATACTCCTGACGATCTCAATAATGCAAGAAATATGCTAATTAATTATAATAAATTTAATAAGGAACTATTATGAAAATATGCCCAGCATGCCTGACTGAAAATGATTTAAAGTTAATGCCGAGTTACAAGTTTTCTCCTGCAACGATGGATAAGCTTAAATTTTTTGATGAAAAAAATATACTATGCTGCCCAAGTTGTGGATTTGGGATGGTTGAAGAAGATGTAGATGAGAAGTTACTTGAAATTTATTACACATCAGATTACGGCGGAAAAGCTAATAAACAATCTGAGACCAAATCTAAAATTCATGATTTAAGAACAACTCACTCTTTTCATATTAGGCCCTTATCTCAATTATCACTAATTAAACAACATATTGATTTAAAATCAAATACAAGAGTACTTGAAATTGGTCCTGGTAAAGGAGACTTTTTATTTACTCTGAAACAAATGGGCTTTGAGGGCGAACACATAGCATGTGAACCTCAAGAGCAAGCACATAAATTTTTAAAACAACTTGGCTCAAAGATTGAAGCATCCAACTTCAATTCTAATACAGCAAAAAAGTATACAGAATCAATAGATTTGGTTGTTATGTCTCATGCTCTGGAACATTTCAATCCAGGTAAGGTATCAAAGCTTATAGAAAATATAGGCCTAATGCTAAAAAAAGGAGGACTATTTTTTTGTGAAGTACCTCACGCAGATATAAGAAAATATCCTGAAGCAGGTGAAAAAGTTGTGCCTCATTTAAGTTTTTTCTCAAAAGATTCAATCAGCCATTTTATAAATAGAAATAATCTAAATATAAAATTTATGGATACTTGTGGTGTTAGTCAGTTTGATAAAGAAAAGCCCACAGATATTAATGAGCTTGAGCGTTCGGGAGCGTTAATTTTTGATAAAGATCCAAATAATAAAGAAATCCTTAGACATAGAAACTATTATCTTTTCTTAGACAAGGAAAGAAGAAGGCTTAATAAAAAACATAAAATTTTAAATTTAGCTTATACCTGCCTAGGATCAAAGAATCTTTTATCGATAATAAATTTAATAAGAAGACTTAAACAACCTTCTTTAAGCAGTTTGCTTACAAATAAGCATTTTATATATGGGAAGGATAGGGAATATTTAAGGTTCATAGCTCAAAAATGAGCTTCTTACATATTTAACTAATAAAACCCTTAAAAGTAATAAATAATGAATTATATTGGCGAAACTTTCTATTCTGATGATGAATTAAAGAAATTTAATTTTAAATACTTAGGTAAAAATGTAAAAATTAAAAAGAATGTTGGAATATTTTTTTGTGAAAATATATCACTATCAGATGATGTAAGAATTGATGACTTCTCGATTATAGTTGGTTCAGGAAAAGGATTGTTAATTGACAATAACGTTCATTTTGCTGCCAAGGCATATCTTATTTGCTATGGTGGAATTAAGATAGACTCTTTTTGTACTTTTGGCCCTAATGTATCTATTTTTTCAGCTTCTGATGATTACAAAGAAGGATTTCTATCAAATGGAACTGTAGATGATGAATTTAAAAAGCTAGATGTCAAAGAAGTAAAAATTGGCAAGGGATCAATAGTAGGACCAAATAGCACACTCCTTCCTGGATCGTCCATGGGTTTTGGATCTAGTCTTGGAGCCCATTCTTTGCTTAAATTAGGTGTTCCTGATTATGATATATATGCAGGGGTACCAGCAAAAAAAATTGGAAGAAAAGATGTCTATAGTCCAAAAATCCTAGAACTTTTAAACAAAAGTAAGAGTTAAATATTTTTGGTGACATCATTTTAATACCTATAAATTTTTTAGATCCTAAATGTTTATGAGAAATGTAATATTCTACAAAAAGTCTAAAATACTATCCTTCTTATCAATAATTCTTAATTTTTTTGGATTTAATACCTTTTCTATTAATGATAAAAATAAAATAAAAAATACAAAAGTTTTACCCTTACCTTCAAGTAAACTTAGTACTAAATTTGAGAGAAGGGCAAATGATGAAATTAAATCTTACTTTGAAAAAACCTCTAATACTATATTGGATGGATACATCAGAGACTATCTTTCTAAGCAATGCAGTTTTCAATCATTATCTTTCTATTCCATGTTGCATTCAGCAGATAATCTTTTGGGGAAAGACAATTACATAATCTTTGGAGGAGGTTTAATCAAGAATGTTTATTATCAAAATATAAATAAAAAGTCTTGTATTATTTCTTATATCTTCTTTGGATTTATATATTTAACCTTATTACAGATAAAAGCTTTATCTTACATGCTATTTAATAGGCAAAATCTCTCAGTGCAAGACGTATCTATCGTTAGAAAGAAAGCAAAATATGATAATGATTTTTCTAGTAATATTAAAAAAAAGTTGAACAATCAAAACATCAACTCAAGCATTGTGCTGACGCAGTTTAGTAATGAAGGAAAAAAACATGGTTTTAATTGTATATTCTCTTATCAAAGTTCAATTAAACGCTCATTTGAAAACTATCTCTTTTTTATCAGCGAATTAAGTTTATATGCAAAATGTCTTGCTTCAATTTCTGTTCCTTATGACATGTTAAGACAAACTCTCAAAGATGCATATTTAATGCGTTTTTTAGCAAAGTTAGATTCTAAAGCTTATATTGGAATTCTTCATGATAAACCTAATCATATTTTCTTAAAAAAATATATCAGAGATGATCAATATTTATTAACAATATATGAAGCATTTTTATATGAGCCATTCTTAAATTTTAATTTTGTATATGCAGATTCATATTATTGTCTAAATGATATTGATAAATCTTCAGTTAATGAATATGGAGGAGATATATCGAACTTTAAAGAAATTGGATTTAGGGCATCAGAATTTGCAAGTAAATTTTCACGAGGTATTTCCAATGACTTAAGCTTAATCATAGAAAATTATAGAAAAATTGTTCTTGTAACATTGCCTACAATAGGACAAGGTAGTTTTAGCTACTACGATGCTGAGTTTTTACATAATTCAATAAAAGAACTTGTTACCATCTCAAATAATTTAAATGGTGTACTTATTATTCTTAAAGGAAAAAAAGGTGAGATGAACATGATAGCTGATAATATTTTTGATGATTCTAAGAATATTTATCCAATTAAATCTGATAAACCTAAAGAGTTAGAATTTAACCAATTTGAAGATCTCATAAAAATATCCGATCTAACAATTTCAATGAATGTTGGATCGACAACCATTTGGCAATCTATTTTTTATAAAGTGCCAATTATTTCATTAAATGAAATCCATCCAAAATCATTTTTATCTAGCTACCCACAAACAGAAGTGAGTATTGAAAATCTTGAAAAGGCTATTACTTATTGGCTTTTTGAAGAGTCAAAAAGTAAGATTAGTACCATTAATCAATTGCATTCTTGTCTTAACCTTAAAAAGCAAGAGGCATTAGATATAGTCTGTTCAGATCTTTGCAAGATGTTAAATTAATTATAATTGAGAATTAAAAAATGATTAAAGAATCAATAAATATAGCCACTAGCTTAAGTAATAAAAATCTTGCTTATATTATTTTTATTATTATTTTATCAGTTTTTTTTGAAAGTTTTGGTTTTGCAATGATTGTCCCTTTAATGGAGTCTATGTTGAATTCAAAGTCTAGTTCACCAATAGGAGGCTTTATCGAGAATCTTTTTGGTTATTTTGGTGTTCAAGCAACAATAATCAATATATCCATTTTATTTGCTTTAATTATAATCACTAAAAATTTCTTAGTTGTATATAGAGAATATCTTAGAAGCAATTTTGCATATGATATTCAAGTTAATGCTACAAATGAAATTATGGATTCTTATTTTAATATGCCTTTCGGTAAATTTATTAAGAATAAGCATGGCGAGATGCTAAATAATGCAATCACTGAAACCGCAAATTGTTCTACAGGAATTCTTATGTTACTTCAGCTAATTACAGGTATTATCACGGTACCATTATTTATCTTACTATTATTTTTAGGTAGTCCTGCAATTACATTTATTATGATATTTGGTACTGGGTTTATTTATTTCTTTGCTAGAAAATTTCTGAACTCTTACTCACAAGATGTCGGAAACAAGGAAATAGAATTTAATCAGAATATATCATCTGAAGTAAGTGAAAATATTTCAGCTATGAGACACATTAGAGTTCTTGGAATTAAAAATATATTAATTGAACATTTATTTTCTAAGTTAAAAGTTCTCAAAAATATTTTAGTTAAGTGGGCTGTGATTTCAGTGTCTCCATCTCCAATATCAGAATCTATTCTTGTGATAGCAATGGTTTTCTATTTCATTTTTGTTTCTATTAATTATGGTCAAGATTATTTTCTTGAGATTTTGCCAGTAATAAGCATGATGATTGTTGTAGCTTTTAAAACAATGACCCAATTATCTGCTCTATTAAAAAGCAAAATGGCTATAGAAAGGTTTTTACCTGCAATGAGGCTTGTAAATACAATCTTAAACTCAAAATCAGAGAAAGAGGTATGCAAAAATCATCGAGTCGATTTCAATTATATCGATGGCGATATTATCTTTAATGATGTTATTTTTTCATATGACAATAAAAAGAATCATATTAATAATGTCTCATTAACAATAGCAAGAAATAAAACAACTGTTTTAATGGGGTTCTCAGGGTCTGGAAAGTCTACAATTATTGATCTATTGTTAAGATTATATATACCAAATTCTGGAAATATTTATTGTGGTGATCTAGATATTAATGAAATAGATTTAAAATCATGGAGAAGTAAAATAGGATATGTAAGTCAAGATGTTTTTCTTTTTCATGCGACTATTGAAGATAATATACGCATGGCTGATACAGAAATACCACCTTCGCAAGTAAAAAAAATTGCAAAAATGATTGGGTTGGATGAATTTATTATGAATCTACCTGATGGTTATAAAACTGTAGTTGGTGACAGAGGAGCAATGCTATCTGGAGGTCAAAGGCAAAGAATATCTATTGCAAGAGCATTGATAAATAGCCCAGATATATTAATTCTTGACGAGGCAACAAGCGCACTTGATCAGGAAACTGCTGCTGATATAAATAAAAATATTTTTTCTTTAATGAACAACAAAACTGTCTTTGTAGTTAGCCATAAAAAAGATGTGCTAAAATATGCAGATATTATAATAGATATCGATAATGGTAAGCTAATCAACAATTAGTTTAAAGAAATACTTTTAACATTGCATATCATATGTATTGGGGAGGGATGTCATGCCAAAAGTTCTTATAACCACGGTGCCTTTCGGCCAGATTGATAGATATCCATTAGATCTTTTAGAACAAAATAATATTAGTTATCTTATTAATCCATTAGGTAAAAAACTAACTGAATCCGAGCAGATAGATTTAGTAGGAGACTGTGAAGTTATAGTGGCTGGGACAGAAGAAATCTCTGAGAAGGTAATACTGGCTGCAAAAAACTTAAAATTAATCTCTCGTGTTGGCATTGGTTTAGATAGCGTAGACTTAATAGCAGCTAGAAAAAATGGTGTTTCAGTGTCTTATACACCTGATGCACCTGCTCCAGCTGTTGCTGATCTTACTATGGGTTTAATATATACATTATTAAGAAATGCACATATAGCTAACATGCAAATGCACCAAGGTAATTGGAAGAGATATTTTGGTAGAAGATTAACTGAATGTTCTATTGGTATTATAGGAGCTGGAAGAGTAGGTAGTAAGGTTATTCATAATTTAAAGTTTCTTGGGTGCAAGTCAATACTCTATCACGATGCCAATGTCCGTCTAGATATTGAAGATAATGATCAAATAAAGTTTACAACAAAAGATAATATCTATAGAAAATGTGATGTTATATCACTTCATGTTCCTCTTGATTCAAAAACAAAAAACATGATTACTTTAAAAGAAATGGAAATCATGAAATCTGATTCTTTATTAGTTAATACTGCTCGTGGTGGAATTATTAATGAGAGAGACTTAGAAATTGCTTTACGCGATAATATTATTGGTGCTGCTGCCATGGATGTTTTCGAAATAGAGCCTTATAGCGGCAGTCTTGGTAAGTATGATAACTGTTTGCTCACTTCTCATATGGGATCGATGACAACCGATTGTCGAACTCGAATGGAAATTGAGGCGACAGAAGAGGCAGTTAGGTATATTTTACACTCTGAACAACAACAACCTGTGCCAGAAGCTGAATATTTAATTCGGACTGAAACAGAGAGCTGATGCCTATGTCAAATAGACAAAATATTTTAGTTATTGGCGGCTCGGGTTTTATGGGTAGCCATACAGCTGATGAACTTTCAAATAGAGGTCACAACGTAACAATTTTTGATCATGTGAAGTCACCATACTTAAGAGCCGATCAAACCATGATCGTTGATGATATGATGAACAAGTCTGCGCTTGAAAATGCTACTAAAGGCATTGATCATGTTTACTATTTTGCTGGTGTGGCAGATATTAGAGATGCTAAAAACAACCCTTTTAATACTATACAAAATAATATAATGGGTGTAACTACTGCTTTAGATGTTATTGTACAAACTAAAATTAAAAGATTTATATACGCATCAACAATGTATGTATATAGTTCAAATGGATCATTCTATCGTGCTAGCAAACAAGCTGCAGAAATTGTAGTTAAAGCATTTTCTGATGAATACAAATTAGACTATACATTCTTAAGATATGGCTCTTTATATGGCCCAAGATCTCAGTCATGGAATGGTTTATATAAATATGTTGAGGAAATAGTTCGTGATGGTCATATAAACTACAGTGGCACTGGGGATGAGCGCAGAGAGTATATTCATGTTCAAGATGCAGCTAAGTTAAGTTCAGATATTTTAAACAAAAAATATATTAATAAATCAGTTACTATAACAGGCCTTGAAGTTTTAGACTCACGAACCTTAATCAGTATGATTTTTGAAATAGCTGATATGAAGTTGAATGCAACATTCTCAAATAATAATGTTTCAAGTGATCATTACAAGATAACTCCATATCGCTTTCAGCCAGACAGAGCGGTAAAAATTGTCCCTGACGAATTCATTGATATTGGCCAGGGGATCATGGACCTAATTCAAGATATTCAAACCAATTCAAATAACTGACATTTTGTTTTAGTAAATTGTTAGACTTTGAAGATAAATTAATTGTTTAGGAAGCATTTTTGAAAATATATAAACCCAGTGATGGAAGAGAAATCTTATCAAAAAAAAATATTATTATCTTTGATTTTGATGGTGTTTTAGTAGATTCAGTTGAAATTAAAACTTCAGCTTTTGCTAGTATTTATCATAAATATGGTGAAGAAGTTAAAGCTAAGGTAATCTTGCATCATGAGCAAAATGGTGGAATGAGTCGATATGATAAATTTAAACATTATCACAATGAATTTTTAGGTGTCA
>Ga0213868_10001055_pt1 | contig 26625 bp, 17 predicted proteins | sample PICome_9_FD_160087 | JGI IMG/M metagenome (GOLD analysis project Ga0213868, IMG submission 160087) | Coastal seawater microbial communities near Pivers Island, North Carolina, United States - PICO127 | ecosystem: Environmental > Aquatic > Marine > Coastal | place: USA: North Carolina... | reverse complement strand
GGGCTTGGTCGAGAATCACAATGGTCTCTTGCGCCAATACTATCCAAAAGGCGAAAGCTTCGCTGGAATCAAGGAGGAATCCCTTAGGTGGGTTGAAGAGGAAATCAATGAGCGCCCTCGCAAACTCCTTGAATACGCTTGTCCAATGCTCTACCTCAATCGTCTAACTGCGACGTGAGTCCACTTACCACCTCTTTGCTCGTCTTGTGCGCTAGCAACTTGAATCCGCCACCCAGGTTCTCTTCGTTCGGTGAACCAGCAGATCCGTAGCAATTCTCAAGTCGCTCATAGTGGAGGTTCGCCCGCACGGGGTGCGGTTCTCCTTAATCGAAGCACCCGATTAGCCCCATGATCCGTGAACGGCGATAGCTGTCCAATCGATCAACTCTTCTCAGAACGGGCTGGATGCCGGTTCTGATATCTTCTAGAGAAGACCGGCGTCGTGTGTCGACCCAACCTCAAACATTTCAAATGACCCAATATTCCCAACTCAATCCTGCGGAACGTATCCTCATGGGCCCCGGCCCGAGTTCTGTCTCGAATCGTGTTCTCAAAGCTCTGGCGTCACCTACGTTGGGTCATCTCGACCCGCAATATGTCCAGATTATGGACGAAACCTGCGCCTTGCTTCGAGAAGTCTTCCAAACACAGAACAAGATGACCTTTCCTGTTTCAGGAACGGGCATGGCAGGAATGGAAACGCTCGCGGTGAACCTGCTGGAACCGGGCGATGAAGCCCTCGTGTGTGTCAATGGGGCCTTTGGTGGGCGCATGAAGGACGTGATGGAACGCTGTGGCGCGATTGTGCACACGGTGGAATCGGCCTGGGGCGAGATCATCACGGACGAAGCGGCTGCAGAAGCGATCGCTGCGCATCCAAAGGCCAAGCTCTTTGCCATTGTTCATGCCGAGACCTCGACTGGTGCACATCAACCCTTGATTAACATTTCCAAGAGTGCCCACGATGCTGGCATGTTGTTCTTGGTCGATTCCGTGACTTCGTTAGGTGGGCATGAGCTACAGGTGGATGAGTGGGGGATCGATGCCATCTACTCTGGCACTCAAAAGAATCTCTCGTGCCCTCCCGGGCTCTCGCCAGTATCGTTCTCGGACCGTGCGCTTGAGGTGATTGAGGAACGCAAGACTAAAGTAAAGAGCTGGTATCTTGATGTCTCCATGCTGCGTGATTATTACATGGGCAATGCTTCGGGCGGGCGTGCTTATCATCACACTGCGCCTATCAATATGACGTATGCGCTTCGCGAAGCGCTCATCATGGTGCGTGAGGAAGGCTTGGAGAATCGCATCGCGCGCCATGCTGAGATGCACCAGCGTTTGCGGGGTGGCTTGGAGGCCATGGGCTTGAAATACGTGCCTTCGCATTCACTACATAACTTGAATTGCGTTTACATTCCTGATGGAACAGAAGACGCCGCTGTCCGTAGTCGCTTGCTAGCTGAATACGACATCGAAATCGGTGCCGGTCTTGGGCCGATGGCCGGTAAAGCCTGGCGAATTGGTATCATGGGGCATGCCTGTACTAAACGGAACGTGGATCTAGTACTTGCCGCGCTGAAGGAGGTTCTTTAGTTTCAAGCCCTTGGCGGTTTCCCTTACAGCGCTTCGCAATCTGCTTTCCGATGATCGTGTGTTGTCGGATGACGCGCACGTCCTGGCATACGAGTCGGATGGGCTCACGGCGTTTAAGGCCGAGCCTCGTGCAGTGGTCATTCCTGAGAGTTCAGATGAATTGATTTCCGTCGTCCAGTGGTGCCAATGTGAAGGTGTTCCCTTTGTGGCGCGTGGCAGCGGCACCAGCCTTTCTGGTGGTTCCCTTCCAGTCGATGAGGGCATCGTCATTGCTCTGAATCGGCTGGACAAGATCTTGGAGATTGATCCGGTCGATCGTGTGGCTGTGGTACAGCCGGGCGTGGTGAATCTCGAGGTGACGCGTGCGGCTCAGGCGCACGGTCTGTATTACGCGCCGGACCCTTCGAGCCAAACCATTTGCACGATTGGGGGAAACGTGGCGTTCAATTCAGGCGGCGCGCATTGTTTGAAGTACGGGATGACAACGAACCATGTGTTAGGCCTGAAAGCTGTCTTGGCAACGGGTGAGGTGGTGCAGTTTGGCGGTAGAAGCCGAGAACAAATTGGGCCTGATGAAGTTGGCCTGTTCTGCGGATCCGAAGGGCTCTTTGGGGTGGCCTATGAAATCGCTCTAAGATTGTTACCAAAGGCGGAATCCTTTCATACCGTTCTTGTTGGCTATCGGTCGCTTGAAGAGGCTGGCAATGCGGTCGGCGTGGTGATTGATTCTGGGCTCTTGCCGGGTGCCATGGAAATCATGGATGCGCTGGCCATCGAAGCGGCCGAAGCAGCTGTGGCTTGTGGTTATCCAAAGGGAGCAGAAGCGGTGCTGATTGTTGAGTTGGAAGGGGCTGCTGAGAAGGTGGCGGTGGAGCGCGAGAAGCTTGATGCGATCCTAGCACAGACCGGTGCCTTTGCCACACGCGTGGCTGTCGATGATGCGGATCGGATGAGCATTTGGAAGGGGCGCAAGAGCGCCTTCTCTGCGGTCGGGCGATTGAGTCCAGACTTCATCGTGCAAGACGGTGTCGTGCCGCGCAGTCGTTTGGGAGAGGCGTTGAGACGCATCGATCAGATGTCTACTGAGACGGGGATCCGCGTAGCCAATGTCTTTCATGCGGGTGATGGTAACCTTCATCCGCTCATCCTCTACAACGGACGTGAAGAAGGTTCTTTGGAAGCGGCAGAGGCGTTGGCGGGACGCATCCTAAAGATGTGTATCGGAATGGGCGGATCAATCACGGGCGAGCACGGTATTGGAATGGAGAAGCGCGACTACCTCGGTGACATGTTTGCTGAAGACGATATCCAGATGATGAAAGACATTCGCGCGGCTTTCGATCCTGACCAAATTGCCAATCCGGGGAAGATGTTTCCTGGACCGGAAGCTCCAGCACTTTCTCAGCACGGCGTTCACCCACTGGAAGCAGCCGGTATCATTTCTCGTGAATAGACGCCATGTTAGAACCACGAGATACGAGTGAGCTTCAAGACTTGGTGGTCGATTGCCCTCGCGTGTTGCCAGTGGGTTCCCGCACGAAAACTCGGCTGTGCGCTGTTGATGAAGGTTGCCAGCTTATCACGACGCGCGGCCTCTCGGGCATCATCGAGTATCAGCCTTCGGAATACACGTTTACCGCCTTTGCAGGCACGCGGGTGCGCGAGATTAAAGAGGCGCTTCGAGCTAAAGGCCAGTTCCTTCCATGTTCATCGCTTTATAGTGATCGAGGAGCGACGTTGGGTGGTGCGGTTGCGTCGGGGCTGTCAGGTGCTGGGCGGTTTCGCTTTGGTGGCTTGCGAGACTTTGTCCTGGGAATCCAATTTCTATCAGGACAAGGCAAGTTCGTCTCAGCAGGTGGCAAGGTGGTGAAGAATGCTGCTGGTTTTGATCTTCCAAAGTTCATGGTGGGGAGCCTTGGCCGGTATGGCATTATTACGGAAATGACGTTCAAGGTGTTTCCCAGGCCTACTGTCGAACGGACTTTGCAAGTGCAATGTCAGTCCCATGAGCAAGCGGTCGACAGGCTGGCCCTAGCGGCGTCTTCGCGCTGGGAGCTGTATGCCATCGACTACGAAGCAGTTCGCAAGCGGCTCTACCTACGCGTGGGAAGTCCCTCTGAGGCCATAGCCAAGATTGCCTCGGACATTGTGGGGACTTGGCCTGGAGATGTTCAAGAAGTTGGCGATGACTATTGGCAAGAGACCCGTGAACTTTCGTGGGTGCCCGACACGGGGGCGCTTGTCAAAGTGCCTGTTTCTCCGCGAGGGATTGTTCGTCTGCAGGAGCAACTCGAATCACTCGGCGACGTTTGCGTGCGTTACAGCAGCGGAGGAAATGTGGGCTATGTAGCAGTTCCGGAGGGGAATCTGTTGTCAGCAGTTTCTGATAGTCTCACCAAGCTCTCCATGAGCGGCCTGCACATTGTAGGAGAGGCTACCGAGCCTCTTTGGCTAGGCGCAACGCGCTCGAGCCATATCGAGGCGAGGCTCAAGCACGCGCTCGATCCATGCGGGCGTTTCCCCACGATTCACGACCAAGACTAGCACCATGCATCACGACATTGATCCCAATCAGCATGGCCCTTTGGGCAAGCCTATGGCCGATGCCGTGAAGTCGTGCGTTCACTGCGGCTTCTGCTTGGCGGCTTGTCCTACCTACATGGAGCAGCGTCAGGAAATGGATTCTCCACGCGGTCGTATCTTATTGATGAAAGAGGTGCTCGAAGGGACGCTCGACCTGGAGAAGGCGTTGCCACATGTGGATCAGTGCTTGGGCTGTCTGGCTTGTGAACCGGCGTGCCCGTCCGGAGTGGCTTACCGCGATCTGATCAGTCCTTTCCGGGCCTTGGGCAACGAGAAGCGAGATCGCCCCCTGATGGAGAGTTTGCGACGCACGCTAGTATCACAGACGTTGCCTTACCCAGACCGATTTCGTGTAGGGACGCAACTTGGTAAGCTTGGTAAAGCGTTCGCTCCATTAATGCCCAAATCGTTTAAGCCCATGCTTGATCTGTTGCCTGACAGATTGCCACCGCGTCAGAAATGGAAGAGGGTTAATCCCGCGCAAGGTACGAAGCGAGCGCGTGTTGCTTTACTCATCGGTTGTGCGCAGCAGGTACTCGATCCTGACATCAATACGGCTACGATCGAGGGACTCACGCACAACGGCGTCGAGGTGATTGTGGCGAGAGATCAAGGCTGCTGTGGCGCCCTCTCATGGCATGTCGGCGACTTGCCTGCGGCGAGGAAGTTTGCGCAAAAAAATCTTGATGCGTTCAGTGATGAGGGTTTTGACGCCATCATCACCAATGCGGCAGGTTGTGGTTCTGGCTTGCATGAATACCACCTCATCCTTCGTGGCACGGATCAAGAGGCCGAGGCTGAGGCATTCCGCCATCGTGTGATGGATGTCACCTCCTTCCTCCATCAGCTAGGCGATCTCAAGCCCTTTCCCGACTCCGAGGAAACGAAGACCATTGCCTACCACGATGCGTGTCATCTAGCAAACGCACAGGGCATTGTGAATCAACCGCGACAGCTCTTGCAACGCATCCCCGGAGTGACCGTCGCGGAGGTTTCAGATCCCCATCTCTGCTGCGGATCCGCGGGCACCTACAACATTGATCAGCCCGAGATCGCGGCTTCTCTTGGTCAACAGAAAGCCAACGCCATCCTGGCCACGAAGCCAGATCTCATCGCGACGGGAAATATCGGCTGCCTCACTCAGATTAAGACCCATTTGGCTAAGAAGGGTGGGGGAGTGCCCATTCTCCACACGATTCAGATCCTACGGAACGCCTGGAAAGGACGGCAGCTCTTGCAGCACCATCGGTAATACTAGAGTTTTCGTTCATCCATTCCACCCACTTAGCGCGTTGCGGCAACCTTCTGCTCTGACGCTTTCGTTTCCGCCTTTTTCAGTGCGTAAAACCGTCGGTGCATTTGATTGGTCACCAAATTCTTTGCGGGTTCCATCCCTCCAGCCGTGTAGCGATCAAGTTTTACTGCGGCTAGTCGGGCGGCATCGATGCTTAGATCAGCTTGATCTGAAGTGGTCGCCCCAAACGGAGCCATGTAGCTATTGAGAATTCGAAGGCTCGTCTGTGGTGTGCAACCCAAGTAAAACAGACGAAATGAAACGAAAGAGAAGACACCTCACACCCGAGTTTAAGACAATCAATGAGATCGCTCAGGCTAACGAGCTAGCCCCGACACAGGTGAGCCAGTAGAAGAAGGAATTGGAAGGACGCGTGCCAGAGATCTTTGCAGGCAAGAATCACGCGAAATCGGAACTCGCCCTCAAAGAGAAGCAGGAGCAGCGATTGGAACGCAAAGTTGGCCAGCTCGTCATCGAGAAGGAGTTCTTCGAAAAAAGTGCTAGGAGCTGGGGATCGATCTCAGCGAAAAGCCATGATTGAGACCCAGTATACCAAGCCCTCGATAAGGAAGCAGAGCGCTCTTCTAGGAGTTAATCGCAACAGACTAACACCGAAGTCAACACCGACTTCAGAAAAGGAGCGAATGATCATGCGCTGCCTAGACGAGCTTCACACCCGTTGGCCATTCTTGGGGCAGCGGAAGCTTATCCAAGAGCTAGCAGATCAAGGGATCAAAATAGGCCGAAAGCGATTACCTCGCCTGATGAGAACGATGGGTATCAAGGCGATAGCCCCCAAGCCAAAACTTAGCGCTCGTGCCAAGGGGCACCAGATCTACCCCTATCTCCTGCGTAACCGGAAGGTCAGTGAGGTGGATGAGGTCTGGTGCACGGACATTACATACATCCCTATGGCGACAGGCCACGCCTACCTAGTCGCCATCATGGACTGGCACAGCCGGGCCGTGTTGAGTTGGGAATTGAGCAACACTGCCGATACCGAAATGTGCTTGCGAGCTCTGGCGAGGGCATTTCAATGCGGACGTAGGCCTAAGACCTTCAATACGGATCAGGGAAGCCAATTTACGAGCACCGAGTGGACGAGAGAGATCGAGTCCAACGGGATCAAGGTGAGCATGGATGGCAAAGGACGTTGGATGGACAACGTGTTCATTGAGCGACTCTGGCGTAGCCTGAAGGTTGAGAAGACGAGGTTATGGAGCTACGAAACCATTCCCGAGTTAAAGGAGCACATTGATGAATGGATGGGCTACTACAACCACCAGCGAAAAAATCAGCACCTAAAGTATCAGACACCGTGTTCCATCTATGGATCACCGCAAAGCCTAGCGGCGTAAAGTCGCCACAAAGCACCACCGGCGATTCTAACGAACACTCTACAATAAAACTACGAAAAGACTGGCTTCGAAAAGGAGACCACTTCAGCCTCAAAGCCTCTATGAAACTGGTGGGTGTCGATGGTGGTCCCCTGCGCTATCCCATTCGGGATATGTCTGAGGCTGGACTCAAAACCGTGCGCAAGGATTTCGAACGCGCTGGCATATTAGAATACCTAAAATCGGGAAAATGAAATTGATCGTTTCAAGTTTGTTGGTTCTCCTGGGCCTTCTAACCAGTGTTTTTGCCAAGCCGAATGTCTTGTTCATCGCTATCGATGATCTGAGGCCGGAACTTGGTTGTTATGGGCACGATCACATCATCAGCCCAAACATTGATCAGTTGGCAAAGGAAGGTGTGCGCTTTGATCGCGCCTACTGCCAGCAGTCTGTCTGCAACCCTTCTCGCGCCATCATTCTAACAGGGTTGCGACCAGATGCCACTCAGGTGCATGGCAATCACACCCACTACCGTGACCTTTATCCTGACATTGTCACGCTGCCGCAGCACTTCAAGAATCACGGATACTACACACAAGCTTTCGGAAAGATCTATCATGGCGTGTTTCCCGAAGGTTCTAGCAAGACGGTAGCGGATACCTATGGTGATCCGATTTCTTGGAGTGTGCCAGCGTATCGCCCTGGCCCACGCTACTATTACACTGAGAATGGCATCGCGGCGGCAAAGGAGGCATTCCAGGCAATGTACCGTCCGGTGGATCCTCATCCGAGTGAATGGACCGAGAAATTGGTGTTTGGTCCGATGACGGAAGCGCCCGATGTGCCCGATGAAACGCTTTACGATGGCTTGGTGGCAAAGCGCGCGACGGAAACTCTTCGTGAACTCGCGCAGAAGGGTCAGCCATTTTTTCTTGCTGTGGGTTTTATCAAGCCGCATAGCCCATTCATCGCGCCCAAGAAGTATTGGGACCTTTACGATGCCAACGAGATCGATCTTGCGCTTCACCAATCGGTGCCCGATGGCGCGCCTAAGATGGCGCTACATGGTTCAGGCGAGATTCGTCGCTACACGGACCAACCTAACAAAGGAGTGATTTCTGAGGGCAATCAGCGGCGCATGAAGCACGGTTATGCTGCGTGCATCAGTTTCATCGATGCCCAAGTGGGCAAGGTGTTGTCTGAACTGAATCAGTTAGGCCTGCGGGAGAATACGATTGTGGTCTTGTGGAGTGATCACGGCTATCATCTCGGCGAGAAGAATCTCTGGGGTAAGACGACGAACTTCGAATTGGACACGCGAGTTGCGATGGTTGTACACGCCCCGGGCCGCAAAGGCAATGGGCAGGCTACGAATTCCCTGGTCGAGCTGGTCGATCTCTATCCAACACTCGCGGATCTAGCGGAACTGCCAGTTTCGGAGCATGCGCTTCAAGGAAAGAGTTTCTCGGCAGTGTTGGAAGACCCGAGCCGTTCTTGGAAACAAGCGGCGTTCTCGCAATTTACGCGGCGCGGTCATCGAGGGTATTCACTAACGGATGGGCGTTATCGTTACACCGAGTGGATCAACCTGAAGTCCGGAGACGTTGCAGAACGCGAGCTTTATGATCATCATGTTGATCCCAACGAAGAGAGCAATCTTGCTAGGTCTGAAGACGAGCAGGAGAATCTCATTAGATTGAGAGCACTTCTGAACAAGGGAGAAGGGTGGCGAGATGTCAGTCCGCCAGAGTTTCAGTTAGGCAAGCCCTTTGGGAGTCACATGGTCTTGCAACGAGACAAGCCCGTGCCGGTTTTCGGACAGGCGGCACCAGGGGCAGTCGTAAAGGTTGTCTTCGCTGGGCAAGAGCGCACGTCACAAGCAGATAAACTGGGCAAGTGGTCGGTCACCCTTGGTGCGATGTCCGCGAATTCCTTGCCGCAGGAACTGGTGGTGCGTTCAGGAAGCCATACCATCACTCTCGGGGATGTATTGGTCGGCGAGGTTTGGCTGTGTGCTGGTCAATCAAACATGCGCTGGATGCTTCAGCAATCGAAGGGAGCGAAGCAGGCCATTGATGCCGCTTCCAATCTAAATATTCGTCTACTCGATTTCACAGGAACGCTCTATCCAAAGAAGAAACGCTATCCGTTAGGCACGTTGCGCCGTGTTGGTGCTGACAACTACTACGAAACCCAGGGGTGGACGCGATGCTCGCCTGAGACGGCAGCCACATTCTCGGCGGTGGCCTACTACTTTGGTGATAAACTACAGAACACTTTGGAAGTGCCGATAGGCCTCATTCACAATGCCGTCGGAGGTGTCCCGATGGAGTCTTACATTCCGACAGCGAACTCAAGCGGTTGGTTGGATGACGCGAACATGCCTGCCTGGTGTCGCGAGCGTGGTCGGGATAACTTGGCTGCTTGGTTAGAAAAACGCGTGCTTCCAGCCCCACATCACCCATTCGAACCTGGATTCCTGTTCGATGCCGGCATGCGCCCATTGGTGCCCATGGCGCTGCGAGGCTTCCTTTGGTATCAGGGGGAATCCAACGCCACGGCTTCGGGGGCCGGTAGCCCTGCCATTGATCCCGCTGCGAACAAGAAGAAATTCGTTTCCTTGATCAACGCATGGCGAAAGGCTTGGGACGACCCCAAGCTTCCCTTCTACTTCGTACAATTGCCAGGGCTTAATCGCGATTGGCCTTTGTTTCGGGAGATGCAGCTAGAGGTTTCGCAGGAAGTGCCACATACAGGAATGGTGGTGGCCATTGATGTTGGGCATCCGACCAATGTTCATCCCGCTGACAAGCGTCCCGTGGGCGAACGGCTAGCCCAATTAGCACTAGGAAACGGCAACAGTCCCGTGGTGAAGAATGTGACTTTTGATGGACCCACGGCAACATTACATTTCTCCAGCAGTTTAAGCACAAGTGACGGCAAACCAACGAGGGGATTGGTTGTCGCGGGCGAGGATCATGTCTTTCATCCTGCCAAAGGAACGGTCGAGAACGACGTGATCTTGGTGACTTCGAATCCGGTCGCGAACCCGATGGCCGTTCGGTATGGCTGGGCGAATGATCCGAAGGTCAATCTCACGGGCAACGATGGTTCGCCCGTGTCGCCGTTTCGAACGGATCGCTGGCCGATCACGACAATCACCACTCAAGCGCCAAACACAGACGCCGGCGCTGCCTACCGCGTGGGTTTTGAACAAGCCAAGGCGGAACCGTTTACCGAACTGAAGTTTGGCCAGACAGTGTGGACGGCAGAGGCCGGGCATGCGCAGATCACTGCACGTTTCGCCCATCGTGGCAAACAGAGTTTACACCTCAAAGGAGGTGAGAATCGTGCGATCAACCTCACGCTCAATCAGGCAACGGAGTTAGGCATGGCACTAACGTTTCAGGCAGAGCGTTGGACAAGTCGCAAGCCCTACACCTTCCGCATCGAGTCTCAGCAAGGAGAGAAATGGGGGGAGATCTTCCGTGGTGATGATCAAATTCGAGTGGGCCGACCATTCCTGTCTGCCGTTCGAGTTCCGTTGCCTGCAGGGACAAAGAGGCTTCGGTTTATCGGCACAGCTCCTTTGAATGCAGGTACTCTCATTGATGATGTGGTCATCAAAAAGCCGGTGCCGATGCGAATCGGCCATGTGAGCGTCGTGCAGCAAGTGAATCCTGTGTTCATTGGGAAAGAGGATAATCCAGTGATGACGGTGAATATCAGTGTGACAGGATCCTTGGAACCGAAGACGATCCGAAGTCTGACCGTCCGCATTCCCGATATTACTGCGATCGCTAAGGTTCGAGTCTACTACAAGAACACACTCTTTGGAGAAGCGCTTGAGCCCGAGAACGAACTGACGTTCAAAGGGGAGCAAGTCTTGGTCGATGGCGTGAATGCTTTGCGTGTGTCTTTCGAACTGAAACCGACGGCGTCACTGAACGGAACTGTGGACGCTCAGTTCGTGAATCTGGATGTCGATGGCACTACTCACCGTGCTGAAGAAGTCTCTCTAGCGGGACCACAGCGCATTGGTGTCGCGGTAAGGATGGCTGGACAAGATGACTGTCACACCTATCGCATTCCCGGGCTGGCCACGACGAATCAGGGATCCCTGATTGCTGTGTATGACAACCGATATCGAGGAAGCGGAGATTTGCCTGGTGACATTGATGTCGGCATGAGTCGCAGCACCGATGGAGGTCAAACGTGGGAGCCGATGAGAGTCATCATGGACATGGGAAATGACCCTGCATGGCGTTACGATGGCATTGGTGACCCTTCCATTCTGGTGGATCGCGTCACCGGACGCATCTGGGTCACGGCAACATGGAGCCATGGCAATCGCTCGTGGCATGGTTCCGGACCAGGCTTGGAACCGGAAGAAACGGGTCAGTTTATGTTGGTCTACAGTGATGACGACGGCGTGACCTGGTCGGAGCTGCGCAATATCACCAAGCAGATCAAGAGACCGGAATGGAGATTCGTTCTTCAAGGTCCTGGCAATGGCATCACCATGCGCGACGGCACGCTGGTCTTTCCGGCACAGTTTCGAGGCGTGAATGCTGAGCCTGTAAACGGAAAGCCGTTCTCAACACTCATATACAGCAAGGATCGTGGCGAAACCTGGACGATAGGAACAGGGGTGAAGATTGACACGACCGAAGCGCAATTGGTGGAACTTGGCGATGGCTCGGTCATGATCAACTGTCGTGACAATCGGAATCGTGGCCTGCCTGATGGTCAGAACGGGAGAACAGTGGCGGTGACCAAGGATCTCGGAAAGACTTGGGGCCTACACCCTTCGGATCGCAAGGCACTTCCCGAACCCACTTGCATGGCTTCGCTCATCCGCATCGATCACAAGAAATATGGAACGTTGCTAGTCTTTTCAAATCCGGCTACTGGCGAAGGCCGATTCAACATGACTCTCAAGGTGAGCAATGATGAGGGCATGACCTGGCCGAAGAACTGGCACACTCTTTATGACGCTCGACGAGGCGCAGGTTATTCGTGCCTAACGAAAGTGGATGACGATCACGTTGGGGTGCTCTATGAAGGCGTCCGCGAACTTTACTATATGAAGTTCGGAATTGAAGAGCTGTTGCAATGAACAGCGGGACGAGACTTGCTTAGGGCTGACTCGTTTCGCCGCCCATGATGAAGATTCCCGCGCCCAGTCGCTTATTAGCATACTGCTTCACTTTGCCTTGCTTGATCAGGCTCCGTAGGGCGGCATTCGGGCGAGCGTCGGGATCGAATTGGCCTGCGCTTCCTTTGAGGTAGGGGAGCAGCTTCTTTACATCCTCAATCTCTGGCACGGGGCAACCCATTGTACAGGGTACTCGTCCTATAAGGCGCTTTGCTCGCCGTTCGCGCAGCATGGAACTCGACTTGGGATTGTAGGAGTGGATCACGACGCCATTAGGCACTCGTCCGCGCTGTTCTGCATCGGGAAAACTGGGAGGGTAGAGGAGCTCGGCATAGATGCCCGAGACGCCCTTCTTGGTATCTCCCGTTTGGATCGAGGTGTCTGCATTCTTGGCAATACGAACGCCTCCCATCGTGAAGAAACCAGTTGGGGTTTGCCCGTCCTCAATGCCTAGTCCTTTCTTTCCTGTCCCGCAACGGAGCGTTTTAACGATGCCTTTCTTACCCCGATCTAACACATACATGCGCTGTTTACTCGGATCGACCACAAAGACGTAGGCAGGACTGTAGGATTGATGCCCAGCGGCCCTCTGAGCTTGGATGCCTGCCTCGATCTGCATCAACACGCTACTGCCGATCGTGGTGCGAGCGCGTTTCGAATAGGTGTCTGCATGAGTGTGGGCGACACCCGCGAACAGGACGGCGAGGAATAGGAGGCGGAGGTTCATTTGTGGAGAGACTAGCGTTAAACTAGCTTGGGAAGGCTATCAATTCAAGCGCTGTGTGGTCGATGCAGTTGATCCCAGAGGGATCAGAGAGTTTGGCCGGTGATGAAATCACCGGATCCCATTAGAATAATAACATTGCACCCTGGCAAGGGTGGCAGAAACATGCTCTACGCCAGCGACACACCGATTGGCGTTTCAGGACCAAATCGAGTTAGGAATCACGTATTGAATCAGGCGGAGCATCATCGAGCGAAGTGTTTCTATGCAGAATACGTTGGTATGCTGAGACGTGGTTTGATGGAATGCGATGATGCTTACCTTTGGCGAATGATGATATCCTACCGCACGCGATTCTCGCGCCTTTTCAGGGCGTTGTCTTTTGTTCTAACGTATGTCCGGTGGTTTCGCTCCGCTGCACCACCGGCTTGTCTCTTCGGTCCCGCCGGGACCATGCTCCTTTTATCGCTCGCTTTTCTTCTAACATCGCAGGCAAAGCCGAATATCTTGCTCATTGTCTCGGAGGACAATGGTCCGGAACTGGGTTGCTATGGTGATCCGTATGCGCAGACGCCGGTGCTGGACCAATTGGCCGAGGACGGTGTGCGCTTTGATCGCGCTTTTGTTCCTTACCCGGTGTGCAGCCCTTCGCGTGCTTGCTTTCTCACAGGGCTCTACCCCCATCAGAACGGGCAGATTGGTTTGGCTACTCACAAGTTTGCCACGTATTCAGGTTTCCCAAATGTGTTCACGCTTCTGAAAGGAGCAGGCTATCGCACTGGTCTGATTGGCAAACTTCATGTCAATCCCGAGAAGGCGTTTCCGGTGGATTTCCGCGCTATCAAAGGAGCCAATTTCGGAAAGCGAAACATGAAGGATTACGCGGAGGCTGCCGACAAGTTCTTCGCTGCATCAAATGATCCCTTTTTCCTCTCAATCAACTATCCCGATGCTCACTTCCCGTTGCATCAGCAACAGTTTGGCCTGCCAGAGACGCCTATCGAAGCCGATGATGTTAAACCGCTTCCCTGGGTTGGTGCGGATTCACCAAGGCTACGCAAATTCACGGCCAATTACTACAACTGCATGCGTCGTTTGGATGATGGCATAAGCATGTTGTTGGAGCGACTGGAGAAAGTGGGCAAGTTAGACAACACGCTTGTGATCTACATTGGCGATCACGGTGCGCAGTTTTCTCGCGGGAAATGTTCTGTGTATGAAGCCGGATTGCGCATTCCCTTCATTGTTCGATGGCCAGGCATGATTAAGGGAGGGCAAGTGCGGCGGGAATTGGTTTCCACCTTGGACATTCTACCGACCATCCTCAACGCGGCTCAGACCAAGTCTAGCAAACATCTTCTTGGCCATGCGCTTCAACCGCTTCTTGCTGGGGAGTCCGTGCCCTGGCGAGAGCATCTCTTTGGTTTCACAACGGGGGCAGCTCCGGCGATCTTTCATCTTGCGCACTCGGTGCGAGATGATCGTTTCAAGTTGATCTCCAATCCGACGGCGTCTCAGGACCGACCGAATCTATATGCCAAGGCCTATCTGGAGCGCTTCAACACGCACTTTGCCGCAGGTACCTCTCAGGAAGAGATCGACGCCGCACCAAAGCATGTACAAACGGCCTATAATACCTTCCTCCATCCGCCTCGCTACGAACTCTACGACTTAAAGAGTGATCCCGACGAGTTTTACAACCTGGCTGCGGAGCCCGCGCACGTTGAGATAAAGGAAGATCTCATTAGGGTGCTTCAGGACTGGCAGCTCGAAACCCGTGATCCATTCGTTGATGCTGATCTCTTGCAGGTCTTTGTCGAATATCAGAGAGAGATGGGGAACCTTTCCTATCGCAAAGATAGCGGTTTTCGGTGGCCGTATCTGGATCTGTTTCAAGCGTGGCGTAAGAAGTATGAAGGCAAGCCTGTGTATTCATTCGATCAGAAATCGAATGAGGGTTTCCGAATCCCGTCGATCATTCGCAGCAATAATAGACGTTTGTTAGCGTTCTGTGAACGCCGGGAAGGGCTTCATGATCACGCGAAGAATGACATTGTACTACGGACATCTGATGACGAGGGAATGACCTGGAATAACCTTCAAATCCTTGCTGATGAGGGCGATGATTCCTTGAACGACCCGCGAGCCGTGGTGCTCGAGGACGGACGGATCCTGCTACATTACAAACGTTACCCCCGCGGCTATCATGCGAGGAAATCTGCCCATACAGAGATGGCCGACGCGGGTTATGAAGGACCGAGAACTTGCCGAAGCTATCAGATGGAATCTTCTGACGAGGGGCGTACGTGGACCGAGCCTCATGAGATCACTCGCCAGATTCGGCGCCCAGGAATGGTGAGCTGTGGAGGCCCTGGCATTGGTATCCAATTGCAGCATGGAGAGCATAGAGGACGGATCGTATTTCCACTTTATCAAACGCTTCCACTGGGAAATAACAAACGTAATTGGAAGACTTGCGCCGTCTATAGCGATGACGGCGGGTTGACCTGGCAACGCGGCGAGAATATCGATGAGGGCGCTACTTCAGGCGTTAGCAACGAAGCGCAGTTGGCCGAATTGCCAGATGGATCTATCCTCATCAGTGCGCGCAATCAGGGAGGGGAATATCGCAAAGTAGCCTTTAGCCGCGATGGCGGGGCCCATTTCGAACCGTATCGATTGGCCGACGAATTGAAGACACCCGCATGCATGGCTAGCGTCTTGCATTATGGACCGGGATTGCTCCTCCAGACGATCCCTTACGGTACCGAACGTGCTGATGGTCGCCTTTTCGTTAGCGCAGACGATGGTAAGAGCTGGCAGGATATCCTAACGATTGAGCCGGGAGAGTTTGCCTATAGTTGCCTGGTGAAACTGGGCGATGGGGATGTTGGCTGCCTTTACGAAACGCGCCGCGAGGGACGGTTTGAGATTCACTTCAAACGATTTCCCAAACGTCTGGTTGTTCGCTAACCTTGGGGAACAGATGAAAACTAATGACGCCATTCGCCTTGTGTGGGATTACCATCATCTTCGTCATACGTTGACGGATTCCGATGCGATCTGGGTGCTTTGCAGTCATGATCTGCGTGTGGCAAATCGTGCGGTGGAGCTTTGGAAAGAGCGCTTGGCGCCGTTCGTCATCATGTCAGGTGGGTTCGGTAATTTCACCGAAGGTGTCTTCGAGCGACCCGAGGCCGAGCTGTTTGCAGAACGTGCCGTCCAGCTCGGCCTGCCTGAATCTAAGGTGCTCGTGGAGCCTAGATCGACGAACTGTGGGGAGAACGTTGTCTTCACCCGAGCCTTGCTAGCAGAGAAGCAGGTCACGTTATCTAAAGTCATTGCTGTGCAGAAGCCCTACATGGAGCGCCGCACCTACGCCACGATTCGCAAGCAATGGCCTGAGCTCGACGTCCAAGTTTCTTCTCCGCAAATGAGCTTTGAGGATTACTGCAATGAATCCATCACTCCTGAAATGGTCGTCCATATCATGGTCGGAGATTTGCAGCGTATCATCGACTATCCCGAGCGGGGTTTCATGATTGAGCAGGAAATTCCAGAGGAAGTCGAAGACGCTCTTCAGGATCTCATTGACGCAGGTTATACCAAGCATTTGTTAGCCTCATCGTAGCAGATCAAACCCATGTCCTACTCTACCTCTGAACTCTTAGCACTACGTGATGCCTACCGTGACACCTTGCTCAATGACACCCTTCCGTTTTGGATGCCGGACATCGTCGACCAAGAGCATGGCGGCTATTTGGTGTCCCGCGATCGCGATGGTTCGCTAGTCGATGACGACAAGTCTGTGTGGCAACAAGGTCGATTTGCCTGGATGATTGCGACGATTCACAACACGATGGAACAACGTCAGGAATGGTTGGATGTCTCTCTGTCGGGCATCCAGTTCATGCGAGACCACTGCTTCGATAGGGAAGGGGACGGTCGCATGTTTTTCCATGTCACCCGCGATGGGCAGCCGATTCGAAAGCGCCGCTACTACTTTTCAGAGTGTTTCGCCTCGATCGCGTCTGGGGCTTATGCGAAGGGCGCCAATGATGCCAAAGCGGCTAAGGAGGCACGAGATCTCTTTGGGCGCTGCTTGGATTTCTACGAGCACCCTGAGATGTTACCAGCGAAGTTCACCAACACGCGTCCTGGCAAAGGCATCGGTGCGCCGATGATCCTAATGAACGTTGCTCAGCAACTGCGTGAAACGATTGGGCTTGAGTCTGCTGATCAGTGGATTGATCGATTCATCGACGAGATCCGAGCCGACTTTGTGAAGCCCGAGATTCAGTGTGTCATGGAGCAGGTGGCGCCTGATGGTTCGATCATCGATCATTTTGACGGTCGCACCTTGAATCCTGGCCACGCCATCGAGTGCGCCTGGTTCATCCTTCACGAAGCCAAGCATCGCAATGATGCCGATCTCATGCAGCTCGGTTGCCAGATGCTCGATTGGATGTGGGATCGTGGTTGGGACAAGGAGTACGGCGGATTGCTCTATTTCACGAATGTGTATGGACAGCCCGTCCAAGAGTATTGGCACGACATGAAGTTCTGGTGGCCCCACAATGAAGCCGAGATCGCGACGTTGTTAGCCTACGATCTTACGCGTGATTCTAGATACGCGGAGAACCATCGCAAGATTCGAGCCTACAATCTGAAGACCTTTCATGATCCTGATTACGGGGAATGGTACGGTTACGTGCATCGTGACGGTCGAATCTCATCTACCTTGAAAGGAAATCTTTGGAAAGGTCCGTTTCACATGCCTCGCATGCAGTGGTACTGTTGGCGATTGTTAGAAGAGAGATTCAGCTCCGGAAGTGAGGAGACGAAATGAGGGCGCAGATGGCCAAATAGGAACCTTTCTTTCCTGGTGCCTAGGGGAATGCCAGGCGATCATGGCTTCAATGAGAAGTCTTGCGCCTATTCTAGCAGCGTCAGCAATGCTGCTTGTGCAGATGTTAATCCCTGCCAGGGGAGAAGGGTTGTTTGTCGAGGAAGTGACCTTTCTGACGCCCCCTTATCTGCAGAATCTGAAAACGGATGGGATCGTGATCATGACGGAGACCGACGAGCGGGTGATTCTCGAGGTGGTCTACGGAGAGTCTGAGGAATACGGCTCAAAGGCGATGATGGAGCGTGTGGCCAGTGGTGGTGGCACGTGGTTTCATCGGGCCTTGCTTTTGGGACTGACACCCGAGACGGAGTATCACTATGCAGTGCAGTGTCAGGGAGGAGAACCCCTAACGGGCCATGCGCATTTCCACACGGCACCTGAGCGAGAGGTCGATTTCAAGTTTGCGGCTTGGAGTGACAGCCAAGGGCATAACCACGGTGCATGGGCTGCAGAACCGCTTGAACCGACCATCAGTATGATGAAACATATGGTTCAGTCAGGAGTGGCTTTCGGATTGACGACGGGAGATTTGGCGGAAGATGGTGCCAGTTATTCGGATACGCGTGATTATTACCTCGACCGCGTCGCGAGGCATTTAGGAACGTCTGTGCCGTGGTTTGCTGCCTGGGGAAACCATGATTCGAGTAGCCCGACGGCACCGCTTCGTTTGGCGTCGGATATGCCGAGTCGCTATCGTGAAGGCCTCTCAGCCGGACATGGCTCCTTCAGTTTCGTTTACTCGAACTGCTTCTTTGTCTGTCTCGATCAGTTTTACAGGCAAGAGATCACCAATGGCTGGCTTGAAGAGCAACTTGCATCTCCCGAATCCCGGCAGGCACGCTTCCGATTTCTCGGCGTCCACGTGCCGCCTTATTGCGAGAGATGGATCGACGGAGACCAAGCCTTGCGTAGTAAATTGGTGCCGTTGCTCGAACGCTATGGTGTGGCGATTTGTTTTAGCGGCCACACGCATGAATACGAGCGGGGCGAGTTGAATCATGTTCACTACGTGGTCACCGGAGGTGGAAGCTGGCTCGACCATCCCGAGCCCGTCGTCAGGGATTGGGAGCACATGTTCGTTGGTGGCGCGCATGATGTCGATGGCATGTGGGCGCGGCAAAGCAGCCTTGGTGTTCTTGGGGCGCCGCAGCCGATCGTTGGTGGCCTATTCAATGAGTATGCCTTGGTGAGCATCAGAGACGACTATCTTCGGCTAGACACTCAGGCCTTCAATGCGGATGGCTCTGAGATCGGGGTGCTCGACTCGTTTGAAATTGGCGATGATCCTGGTCCTGATAGCGATGACGATGGCTTGCGCGATAGGTGGGAGATGGCGAATGGGCTCGATCCTAATGACCCCACCGGGGTGAACGGGCCGGAAGGAGATCTCGATGGCGATGGACAGACCAACAAGGTGGAGTGGATGGCTGGAACCGTTGCCAATGATCCTCATTCTCGATTCGAACTGATCGCGGTAACGTTAGATTCGAAAATACTTCAAGTCACCTGGCCGAGTGCTCCAGGACGACGGTATCGTATCCACACGTCTGATGATTTAAAAACGTGGAGCCCTTACAACGGTGTGTTTGGACGCCCTGTTGAGATTAAAGCTTCAGACGGAACGCACACGATCTTCAAACTCCGAGGAGTCGGGAATCAGGCCAGATATTTGAAAGTGTCCGCAGAGTGAGATTCAGGACGTGGGGCGGATCCAGATATTGCGGAAGGCGACCGGACAGCCGTGGCCAGCAAGTTTGATCGGGCCTTGGCTCACTTTGTTGTTGTAGTGAGGAATCACCTTATGACCGGTGGCACCATAGACGCGCTGATGGCGATGCACGAGCACGCCGTTGTGAAACATGGTAATGAATGCAGGTGAGACGAGCTGATCCTTTTGAAAGACTGGAGCGGTAAAGACGATGTCGTAGGATTGCCACTCGCCTGGAGGAAGCGTGACATCGACTAACGGTGGTGTTTGTGCATACACGGCGGCACACTGGCCGTCTGGGTAGAGAGGTTCGTGAAAGGAATCGAAGATCTGGATTTCATAAAGGCCGTGCAGCAAGATGCCATTGTTGCCTTTGTTATACCACGGCCCCTTGAAATCCTTGGGCATTTTCCATTCAAGATGGAGTTGGAAATTGCCGAAAGATTGCTTCGTGGCTGGGGACTTGTCTCCGGTGGCGACCAAGGTTCCATCGGACACTTTCCAATCCGTTTCTGTCCATTGCGAGAGATCATCACCACCGAACAAGACAGTCGCATCGCCCGGTGCCGGTATAGAGGCGATGGGTTTACCGGGATCGATTTTGAGTGGCGCAGGTCGGTCGGGATCATGGACGAGCCATTCGCACCAAGGCAGTTTGGGTGTGTCTTTGTAACCGTAGACGCCCGACCCATCCTTGGCTTTAATCAATGGGCTCTCGTCTGCAATGAGAGAGGTCACCATGAGTGGCAAGAGAAGTAGATTGATCGGGGGTTTCATAGGGTGGCTCGGTTTAGATGTTAGATGCGTTGACGCGCTGGTATGGCCCACTGGTTGTTGACAGTGTCGTCAACGATCGTCGTTGCGTGATCGTAGAGTGCCACGGTTGGGCAGATGTGCCATGGAACCCCTAACAGGGTGTCGCCCAGAGCGAATTCTGATGCCTTGGGAGATTGGACAACGAGGTGTTCTTCACTCTGACTGACAAACACCGCGTTGGGGATCGCAGGAAAGACGATGCGGTGTTCAATGGGATTCTCTGCGGAGACAGCTTTGTGGCCGAGGTCTAGGCTGAGCAGGTCTTTGCCGGGTTTACTGATGACACGGGTTAGAACCATGGCGGCTTGCTCGAACGGCATGTCTGGCACTTTGTAGGCGTAGCCCGCGTCCCAGAAGATGGTGGTTCCCGGGCTGCAAATGACGCGTGGATCGTTGGCGTGAACGGGGAATGTCGGGGTGCCACCTGCGATGATGGTGGAAGCTTCGCTTGTAGACTGAAGCATCTTCCAGAACGGAGCCCAAGCTTGCCGAGTGGCGGCGTGTCGATCTGCTAGATCCGTTTGATGAAGGTGGCCGTCGTAGACGTGCCAGCCTTCGAACTTTAGATTGTTCGTTTGGCGGATGGCGTCCGCCAATTTCATGGCTTTGTCCCCTGCGGGGATCCCCGTGCGGTGCATGCCGCAGTCAATATCAATATAGATACCAACGGCGGCCTCGGTCTCTGCAAGCTTCTCTACTGCCGATGGGTGATCCACAATCGAACTAAGCTTGGTCTTAGGATGTTTTTTTGCTAGAGAGGCGAATTTGGCAACATTGGGTCCTAGCGGTTGGTAGGCGAGGAGGACATCCTTTGCACCCGCGAGCAACGCCATGCGCATTTCTGATAGGGTTGCGCACTTGAATCGGTAGATGCCTGCATCCAAATAGAGGGCGACGATCTCCGGCATCTTTGCCGTCTTGAGATGAGGGCGAAGACGGTCTGGTGACCCCGCCATCTGGATCATGCGAGTGATGTTTGCATGCACGCGATCCGGAAAGACAATCAGACCCGGGGAGGGGACAGATTGAATTCCCGCGATCATTGGCTCCACTCTACGACAGGGTTAGCAAGAGATCCCCACTTTCCACCGTCTCCCCTGAATCAGCATGCAGCTCCGCCACGGTCCCGTCCTTGGGCGCGGTGATTGTGGTAAACATCTTCATCGCTTCCAAGGTCAGCAAGGCATCGCCTTCGCTCACTTTGCTACCAACAGACACGGCCAACGAGGCGACTAGACCGGGCATGGGAGCTCCGACTTGAGCGTCGTCTTTCTCGTCAGCTTTCGGGCGGGACTTCTTCTCGGTGCGGATGCTCGTGTCGAGGATCTTGACGTGGCGTGCAACTCCGTTGAGTTCGAAGATCAGCGTTCTTTCGCCGTCGCTGTTAGGATCTGTCTGATGAAGGAAGCGGATGATGAGCGTCTTGCCCTCCTGAATATGCACGAGAATTTCTTCGTCTTGGCAGAGTCCGTAGAAGAATGCTGGGGAAGGCAGCACCGAGACATCGCCATGGTTCTCGCAGAACGTGGCGTAGTCCTCGAAGACTTGAGGGTACATGAGGTAACTGTAAGTCTCAAGAGTGCTCGGCTCGTGCCTGAGAATGCCTTGAACCGTCTCGGAGACTTCATCAAGATTCACCGCTGGGGCCAAAGCACCTGGGCGTTCCGTGGTGGAGTCGCGATCTCCCAAGATGACTTTCTGCACATCGGTAGGCCATCCGTTCATCGGTTGGCCCAGCCCGCCTGCTAGCATATCGATCACGGACTCAGGGAATGGGGTGCCCGGAGGTAAGTTACGAATGTCGTCGGCTTTGATCCCGCGTGTGATGAGGAACATGGTGAGGTCGCCGACTACCTTGCTTGAAGGAGTCACCTTAACAATATCTCCAAACAGCTTATTCACATCCGCGTAGGTGCGGGCGATCTCTGGCCAGCGGTGACCGATGCCCATGCTGTTGGCTTGCTCCTTTAGATTCGTGAACTGCCCACCAGGCATCTCGTGCAGGTAGACCTCAGCCGAGCCATGGGGCGGGGAAGTATCAAATGGTTTGTAGAATGTCCGAACGTGTTCCCAATAGTCGGAATATTCATTGAGTGCATCGAGATCGAGCTCGGTATCGCGCTCGGTGTTCTGCAGAGCTGCAACGATTGAGTTTAGGTTCGGCTGGCTTGTGCCACCTGAGAAGGAAGCTATGGCAGCATCTGCGATGTCCACGCCGGCATCTGAAGCTTGAAGGATGGAGGCAGCGTTAATACCAGACGTGTCGTGTGTGTGAAAGTGAATCGGAATACCGACTTCGCCCTTTAACGCCTTGACGAGTTTGTTAGCGGCATACGGGCGACAGAGGCCTGCCATGTCTTTGATGCAGAGCATGTGCGCGCCCATCTCGACAAGTTCCTTGGCGAGATCGACGTAGTATTGCAGCGAGTACTTGTCGCGCTCGGGGTCGAGGATATTTCCGGTGTAGCAAATGGTGCCTTCGCACAGAGACTTTGTTCCCTGGACAGCTTCCATTGCCGCTTTCAAGTTCGGCAAGTAGTTAAGCGAATCAAAGATACGGAAGATGTCCATGCCTGCTTCCGAGGATTCCTTTACAAATCCAGAAACCACATCATCTGGGTAGTTTGAATACCCTACGGCATTCGAACCCCGGAAGAGCATTTGGAAACAGATGTTAGGAACGGCCTTGCGAAGAAGCTGCAAACGCTCCCAAGGATCTTCGTGTAGGAAACGCATCGCAGAATCGAATGTGGCCCCCCCCCACATCTCCATGGAGAAGAGGTTCGGCGTGCGATGAGCGACTGCTGAAGCAACCGCGAGCATGTCATAGGTGCGGACGCGTGTGGCGAAGAGCGATTGATGGGCGTCGCGGAAGGTGGTGTCTGTGATCAGCAGAGGTTTCTGTTCGAGGACCCACTTGGAGAAGGCTTCAGGACCCATTGCCAACAATCGATCCCGAGTGCCTTCGGGAGGGGCTTCAGCTGCATTGAAACGTACAGCAGGTGCTGCGGTGAATGGCTCGTCGATCCTGTGCCCCTTGGCGTGCGGGTTGCCATTGACGATGACATCACCCAAGTATTTGAGAAGCTTGGTGGCACGGTCGCGTCGCCTCTTGAACCGGAAGAGTTGAGGCGTCGTATCGATCAACGTCGTGGTGGCTTGTCCGGCACGGAAGGATTCCTCAGCAATGACGTTCTCCACAAACGGAATATTCGTCTTGACCCCGCGGATACGAAACTCCCGCAGTGCACGATCCATACGTTGGAGGGCGACGTCGAAAGTCTGAGCGTGGGTCGTGACTTTAACGAGTAGCGAATCGTAGAAAGGCGTGACGATACTTCCGGTGGTCCCGAGTCCGCCATCCAACCGAACGCCGAAGCCAGAGGCGGAGCGGTAAGTGATGATCTGTCCAATATCGGGACGGAAGTCTTGTTCAGGGTCTTCCGTCGTGATCCGACATTGCACGGCAAAGCCGTTCCGTGGCACGTCCTCTTGGGCGGGCAAGGTCAGTTCCTCTGCGTTCAGTGGATGTCCCTGTGCAATGAGGATCTGTGACCGGACGATGTCGATGTTTGTGATCTCCTCAGTCACCGTGTGCTCCACTTGGATGCGCGGATTCATCTCGATGAAGAACCACTCATTGGCGTCCATATCGACGAGGTACTCTACAGTGCCCGCGTTGTCGTAACCGATGCCTTTGACGAGATTGACAGCAGCGTCGCAGAGGCTTTTACGCAACGTTTCGTCGAGATCTACGGAAGGGGCGATCTCCACGACCTTCTGGTGGCGACGCTGGACGGAGCAATCCCGCTCATGGAGATGCATGGCATTGCCATGGCGGTCGCCTAACACTTGCACTTCAATGTGCTTGGCCCGTGAAACAAAGCGCTCGAGGAAGACCGCGTTGTTTCCGAAAGCGCGTTCTGCTTCGTTCTGAGCATCGTCTAAGAGTTTGTCGAGTTTCTCAGGATCCTGGACCACGCGCATGCCTCGACCTCCGCCACCGAAGGCGGCTTTGATGATGAGAGGGAATCCGATTTCTTTGGCTGCCTTCAGTGCCTCGGCGCGATCCGTCACTGGATCTTCAGTGCCAGGAAGGGTGGGCAAGTCCGCTTTGTGTGCGGAAGCACGGGCGGCGACTTTGTCTCCCATTAGATCGATGATCTCGGGGCGGGGACCAACAAAGATGATGCCAGCTTCGTCACAGGCTCGTGCGAAATCTGCATTCTCGGCCAGGAATCCGTAGCCAGGATGGATCGCGTCGACGCCCTTGGCCACGGCGAGCGTGATAATCCCTTCAATATCCAAATAGGCGCCCACGGGCCCCTTGTCCGGATTGAGCTGGTAGGACTCATCGGCCTTGAAACGGTGCATGGAGAACCGATCTTCCTTGGCGTATATGGCCACGGTGCGGAGGCCGAGCTCGTTGGCTGCCCGAAAGACACGGGTGGCGATTTCACTACGATTGGCGACAAGGAGTTTGCGGATGGGCTTTATGCTCATAGACGCCGCATTCTGCTAGCCGCCGTCCAATGGGCAAGAAATTTCCCGCCTTGGTTTGATCGAAGAGTCAACTCTGAGGTGGCTTGCTGATTGCGGCGTCCTGCTGCTCGACGAACTTCTTAATCCGAGCCCTTACGGCTTCGCGGTGTGGTTTGAGACCATGACTCCCACCGGTCACCGCGATGAAACGGACATCGGTCCCCGAATAAGCGGTCTCCTGCAGGTTTTGAGCTGGGGAGCCTTCCGCGGGTTCGCCTTTGAAGCCCTGAACACGAGCCCATTGCAGAGCCGTCTCAGGTGCTGAGAGGTGAGGAAACTTGCCGAACCGGAGGCCTCCTTCGAAGGGCACCACATCGTCTTCCGTACCGTGTATATAGAGGATCTTGCGGCCGCTTACCGGGGCCTTCCGTTTGTCGTAGTCGTCGGTATCGCTACTGGAGGGCATCCAGAAAGAGCCATCATGGTATTGCTGCTCTATCATAGAGGCTACCAGTGGCACGGCTTTTTGAAAGAGCGGCTCGTCGACCTCGATGAGGAGGCGATGAATGAGAGCGGCTCCGTTGGATGAGCCGACAAGGGTTACATTTGCTGGATCTGCAAAGCGATAGGTCTCAAGCGTCTTCGCCATCAGTTGACGAAAGAAGGCGACGTCGGGGGCTTTGGATCGTTCTCCATGGATATTCCAGCTCTTCAAGTAGCCCTGAGCCGCGACTACAAGATGATTTGGGAAGAGATTGGTCCATTCCTTGAGGCTGCGGGCTGCATTGCCTCCGTTTCCATGAAAGAAAACAATGACGGGAACCATGCCTTCTCTAGACTTTGGAAGTCTTACATGGAATTCGCGGTCGAAGCCGTCAGGTTTTTGCGACCACGTTTGGCGAACGAGGAATATCTGTGTTTCTGCGCATAGCCAGGGAGTTGCCAGCAGGTACACTGCTAGAAGTGCCATATTATAAATGAACGTTCGCATCTTTTCTAGCGGCCCAACCACATTTTCATGCTTCGCGTGACGAGATCTGAGGCGTCTTGCTGAACCCAGTGCTCTGCCCCGGGCACGGTGACCAGGGTGAGGTCCTTCTCTAACCAATCCCACGTATTGTTCAAACCATCTGAAAGGAGCGCTGTGTCTTTGAGGCCGTGGATCATGAGCACGGGGCACTTTACTTTCACGACGTCGCCTTCTGGAAGTTGATAGGGCTCGCGTGGGTAGTTCTTTTTATAGTAGTGTAGCATGGCCTCAAAGTCGGATCGCTTGAATGCCTCCACGTAGTGGGCCTTGGCCTTGGGATCCTTGACATAGAACGTTAGCCCTTCCGCGGTGAGATCTTTGTGGGCACCTTCTTGTTGAAAGCGTCTGGCATAAGCACTGTTCTTCTGCTGTTCTGGATTGGTCGCCAGTTCGCGAGCGAGACCTCGAGGGTGCGGTAAGTTGAGGATGATGAGTTTCTCCGTCATTTCAGGTTTGGTCATCGCGAATTGCCAGGCGACCATTCCGCCCCAATCGTGGCCGCAGATGATGGCCTTGTCTTTGCCAATGGAGTTGATCACGGCCGCGACATCGCTCACGAGCAAGTCGAGTGCGTAGCTGTCCATGCCTTTCGGCTTGTCACTCTTGTTGTAACCGCGTTGGTCGATCGCGATCACTTGATAGTTGGCGCTCAAGGCAGCCATTTGATCGCGCCACGTGTACCAGAAATCCGGGAATCCATGGATCATGATGATGGGATCGCCCTGACCCAGGCTCGCATAGTGAATCTTCACGCCAGCGCTGTCTGCATAACCGTGGGACACGCGGTCGAACACGTCTGATTCTTGTGCGTGCGTTAGTGACAGGAGAATAGCTAGAGCAGTGAAACATCGCGTGGAGATATCCATGCCCATACATCTATTCGTAAAAACCACGAATGGATACGAATAAACACGAAGAATCGTGGATCGAGCTTCCAGCCCGATTCATGACCTGGAAGAGGCCGAGCTAGTTGACGTAGTGAATAATGATCTTT
>Ga0213868_10001052_pt1 | contig 26663 bp, 23 predicted proteins | sample PICome_9_FD_160087 | JGI IMG/M metagenome (GOLD analysis project Ga0213868, IMG submission 160087) | Coastal seawater microbial communities near Pivers Island, North Carolina, United States - PICO127 | ecosystem: Environmental > Aquatic > Marine > Coastal | place: USA: North Carolina... | reverse complement strand
TTGTCGCGGCGCCACCACCAGAGCCAGGGCTGAGGGGGTCGAGTGGGTCGCTGCCGAGGCTGAAGATTTCCTCGCCGTCGAGGAAGCCGTCGCCGTCGGTGTCGGGGTTGAACGGGTCGGTGCCGTCGATGTTGATTTCGTCATTGTCGCTCACGCCATCGAAGTCGGTGTCAGCATTTCTTGCGTTGGTGCCGACTAGGAGTTCCTGGCCGTCGTTTGCGCCGTCGCCGTCGGTATCAGGGTTCGTCGGGCTTGTGCCGTCGAGCAGGACTTCTTCACCATCGGGAACACCGTCGCCATCGGTGTCCGCAACGTTCGGGTTCGTTCCCAGTCGTGCTTCCTCATCGTTTGGCAGGCCATCGTTGTCAGGATCAAGGTTGGCTGCGGGCGGTGAGGTGATCGTTCGGGGGATGGGTGCGGGCCGCGTCACCACAATGAGTGTCGGGTTCTGTCTCGTTGTGCCTGTGATGGATGGTGGGGTCGAACGGGGTGCTGGTCGCGGCGCGCTCGTCGAAGTTGTTGGCCGTGTTAATGGAGCTGCGGGTGGTCGGGTTGCTGTACGACCCGTCGTGGGAGGTTGAGCTGCGGTTCTGCCGCTTGTGGCCGCACCGCCCGCCGGGGTGCGGGCTGGAGCGGGCGTGCGCACCGTTGAAGGTGTGCCATTTGTGGCGGCTGGAACCGTAGTGGTTGTCGAATCAGAAGCGCACCCAGCGGCCACCACCAACAGGGTTACGCCGAGAACAGCGAGTTGCATTCTTAATGAGCGCGTCCATGTCTTGTCTTTTCTCATCATAAGCATTCTTTTCCTGTCGCCGAGCCCGCAGACCTGCTTTGCGGTCGTGGGCGATACACGCTCTCGGTCACCGCTCGCTAGTCGGAGCCCTGATGGAGTTGAGGACGAAGATCTAACGAGAGAGATCGTTGACGGATCGTTCTACCGGATGAGTGAAATCGACTAGCCCGCCGCCATAGGTGGTGCTTCATACCCACCAATGACTTCGCTGATGCAGCGGGCGAACGCAAGTGCGGTGCGGTCGTGCAAGAACGGTGCAACCACTTGGATACCAACGGGCAGACCGCCAGGAGTGCGTCCGACAGGGGGCACGGTCACTGGTAGATAGGCGCTGCCGATCAGCGTGTTCCATCGCAACAGATGTCGATAGGGCATGTCATCGAACTCGCGCAGTACTGCGTGGGCCCAGTTTGATCCCTGGGACGAATGCACGTGTTGGAACGCCGGTGTAGGCGAGACAGGGCAAAGTAACACGTCGACATCACCGAAGAACTCTGTCCACCGTTGGCGCAGCTGTCCGCGTTGGCGATGCATGGTGTCCCACATCAGGTGCGACATGCCATCTTGTGCATCGGAGATGTCGGTTGCTGCGCCGATGAGAATTGATCCGTCAACCGACGCACTCATTGGTTCGAGCGCAGGTCGCAGATCGTAGTCGATTCGTGCTCCAGCGCTCTCCAATGCACCAACGGCCTGCTCAAGGACCGCGGTGACCGAGGCATCGACCGGGCAGAACGAGTCGTCTAACCATGCTGCCACCCGGAAGTCGGCGAGTTCGGTTGCACGTGGTGGTGGGAGCTCCAATCGCCACCCTGGTGCATCGTCGGGGTTCGGACCGGCCAGCAGGTCGACAAGTAGGTCGAGGTCATCGATCGACCGTGCAATTGGACCAAACACGTTCACGTCGGCCACATTGCGGTGGTACTCGACGCTATCGAGATAGCCGTACGTCGGTATGACGCCAAAGCTCGGCTTGTGCCCGTACACGCCGCAATGGGAAGACGGCAGCCGAATCGAGCCGCCGATGTCCGTGCCGATCTCGAAGCCGGTGAACCCCATGGCCACGGCTGCTGCGGGACCCCCCGACGAGCCACCGGGCGTGCGAGTGATGTCCCACGGGTTGTTCGTGGTGCCGAACAGTTCGTTGTAGCTCTGGTAGTCGCCGGACCAGCGGGGGATATTCGTCTTGCCGAACACCACAGCACCCTCGGTGCGGACCGTGTCGACCACTACGGCGTCGGTGTCGGGGACGAAGTCGCGCAGTTCGACTGCACCGCCGGTGGAGCGGATGCCCTCGGTCGCAAGTGCATCCTTGATGGTGACGGGTACGCCAGCGAGGCGGCCGACCTGCTCGCCGCTCGCCCGAGCCTGGTCGATCTGGGCTGCTTCGACTTCGGCCCGCTCGGGCGCCAGCGTGACGACCGAGTTGATGGCCCCATCGAGTTTGTCGACGCGATCGAGATGCATCGCCAGAAGTTCGCGGGCGGAAACGTCCTTATTGTCCAACGCTCCAATCAGCGTGGTGAGTGACGAGGTGAGTTCAACCATGGACCCGATCACACCACAGATGACCACCGTCGTCCGCATTCGAGGATCGGATTGGCCATATCTCGGTTGACCCGCCGACCACAGTCATCACTGCTAACGGTCAAAGAAAAATTCGCCAGCTTCGAGAAGGTGGGTAACGTTGTGTGGGTTCCCACCTCGGACGTCCTTCGGATTCGGAGATTCACCATGAACATCGACATCACACCAAACGCCGAGCAGCTCCTGGCGAAACGGGGCGGGGTCATGACTATCGACTTCATCTCGGCGGTTGGTTGAGGCAAGGTTGCCGAGGTGTCGGTCGACACCAATACCAAAGGCAAGAACCTGGCCCCGTATCGCAACATGCGACACGAGGACTTCAAGATCCTGATGGCTCCCAAACTGATTGGTTTGGCCACCGCCATGCGGGTTGATGTCAAAGGCGGGTTGCGAAAGCGACTCGTTGTAGAACTCGACGACGGCACCGGCGGCGCCTGCGCTCTCTAACCCGGTCAACGATCAAGAGTTAACCGGTTCTGCAGGCCCGCGTGGTCTGTTGCCCTATAACCTACGCTGATGGACATTGAATTTTGGGTTGATCCCATTTGACCGTGGTGCTGGGTGACCGCCCGTTGGGTAGTCGACGAAGTACAACCGCACCGCGATCTGAACATCACATGGCAGTCGATCAGCTTGCTCGAGAAGAATCAGCCAGCTGAAGACAGCGATTACTACGCCCGTGTCTTGTTCACCCACAAGCTGTTGCGTGTTATCGAAGCGATCCGCAAGGGCGAGGGCGAAGCCCGGGTCAAGGACGCGTACTGGGAGTTCGCGACCCGCATCCATCACGACAAGAACCGCCAAGACAGCTTCGATCTTGCAGATGCTTTGGCAACTGCTGGGTTCGACGCGGCGTACGCAGATGCCTTCGATGATGAGTCCTACGACGATGTCATAAGGGCCGGCATGAAGATAGGCCTGGATCTCGCCGGCGACGATGTCGGCACGCCCATCATTGCCCTCGACGACGACAGCGGTGACCGAGTTGCACTCTTCGGTCCCGTGATCACTCGGGTCCCGACTACCGAACAGTCGCTCAAGTTGTGGGACGCCTTTATAGCCGCTGCCCAGATACCTGGCTTCTGGGAGCTCAAGCGCACCCGTACCGAAAGCCCTGAATTCGGCGAGCGCCCAAGTTGAACCCACGCTGTCCGCGACGCTCACTGTGACCAGTTCGGGCAGCGTTAACGAACTACCGCGTATCGGCCGCCGGTCGGCGGGTCTTCTGGCCCCGCTCGCTGGCGGTCTGATTGCGTTTTCTATGCCGCCGTGGGGATGGTGGCCACTTGCGTTTATCGGCGTGGCAATCCTTGATCGGCTGCTCGCGAATCAGCCACGAAAAGAACGGTTCAAACGAGCCACGCTGGTTGGTCTGTGGTGGCTGTTTCCTGCCACCTTCTGGATGTGGGACATGACGATCCCGGGCTATCTCATCCAGGGTGTGATGTTCGCGATGCTCTACGGAGCGGTTGCTGCGGCTGTGCCTTCGACGACCGGGCGCCGTATTGCACTGCCGGCCGCTTTGGTTGTTGCAGCGCTCGTGCGCTGGAACTGGCCGTTCGGTGGCGTGCCACTGGCCAGCCTGGCAATAAGTCAGTCCGACGCGCCACTTGCCCAAACCGCACGCGTCTTTGGTTCGTTAACCATCGTTGCACTTGTTGGCGTTGGAGGCGTGGTGCTGAGCGCCGCAGTCCAGCGCAACTGGCGAGACACCGCGGTCGGTTTCGGTGTCCTGGTGCTGGCCACGCTGACGACCGTCGTAGCCCCGCACGGCCAAGCTATAGACACCATCGATATTGCGATCGTGCAGGGAGGCGGACCGCAAAATACGCGAGCTGCCAACACCAGCGCACGGGCGGTATTCGAACGACACCTCGAAACAAGTCAAGACGTGCAGGGTCCGGTGGACTTCGTGTTGTGGCCCGAGAACGTGGTCCACACCCGGGGTGCTATCGAAGAAACCGCCGCGTACGACGAAATTGTCGAACTCGCGCAGGATCTCGACGCGCCGATCATCGCTGGCATCATCGAGACCTTCAGCGGCGAGGGTTTCTTCCTGAATGCATCGATGACGATCAACCCCGATGGCACGAACTCGGGTCGTTACGACAAACTGCGCCGGGTTCCTTTTGGTGAATTCGTGCCGTTTCGCGGCCTGATCGAACGGGTCGCCCCCGACTTCTTGCCCACCAACGATGCCAAACCAGGCACCGGCCCCGCCGTTATCGAAACCGGTGTGGGCACCGCTGCAATCAGCATCTCGTGGGAGGTTTTTCACGACGATCGCACCTACAGCGGTATGAAAAACGGTGGGCTGATCCAGCTCAACCCCACGAACGGTTCTTCGTTCTGGCTCACCATCGTGCAAACCCAGCAGATTGCATCGTCGCAGTTGCGAGCGATTGAGTCCGGCCGGTGGGTGCTTCAGGCGGCCCCAACCGGTTTTAGCGCGATCATCGAACCCGACGGCACGGTCGTTGAACGCACCGGTATCTCCGAGGCCCGCGTGCTGCAGGGCGAAGTTGAACTCCGTGAAGGCAACACCTGGGCCACCCGCTTCACCTGGTACCCCATGTTCCTCATCGCCATAGCCGCCTATGCCTGCGCCTGGGCCCTCGCCCGACGGCAACAAGGATCGATCTCTGAGCCTTAGGCCGCGCATACCGCGGTTGCGGAACTGACGGAGGTTCGCCTCACAGATGGGGAGTTAGACCTCGATAGAGAGGGTGACCGGTCCGTCGTTGATGAGTTCGACCTTCATGTCGGCTCGGAACCGGCCGGTCTGCACCGGGACGTCGAGTGCGCGCAGCGCGTCGACTACCGCGTCGCAGAGGGGCTCGGCAACTTCAGGTCGGGCTGCGTCGACGTACCCCGGACGTCGACCCTTGCGGGTGTCGCCGTAGAGCGTGAACTGGCTGACCACCAGAACTGAGCCGCCAGCGTCGAGGACACTCAGGTTCATTTTGTCGTCGTCGTCGGTGAAGATCCGGAGATGAGCGATCTTCTCGGCCAGCTTGGTTGCCTGCGCTGGCGTGTCGTCGTGGGTGACACCGATCAGGGCCAGCACACCGTGTTCGATCTCGCCAATTATTTCGCCGTCGACCCGCACCCGGGCTTCAGACACTCGTTGCACCAGCGCTCGCATCGGCCGAGCTTATCGACCGCGGTCAAGGCGCAGAGAGGGAAGGGGTCAGGGGGCGAGGGTGAGGAGGGCGATGGCGCCGGCTTTGTCGAGGGGTTCGTTGCCGTTGCCGCACTTTGGCGACACCACACATGATGGGCAGCCGTCTTTGCAGCCACAGGCGTGCAGCAGGTCGAGTGTTGCTCGCAGATGCCGACCGGCGACCTGGTAACCGAGTTCGGCAATGCCGGTGCCACCGGGGTAGCCGTCGTAGATGAAGATCGATGGGTGCAACGTGTCTTGGTGCATGGCGGTGGATACACCCCCGACATCCCAGCGATCACAGATGGTGAAGAGCGGGAGCATGCCAATCATGGCGTGCTCCGCGGCATGGAGTGCGCCCGGAAGTTGGCTGGTCACCACACCTATGTCTTCGCAGAGCCGGTGTTCGATCGTGTACCAGAATGCTCGGGTGATGAGTCGCTGGGGCTCAAGTTCGAGCTGTTCGTGCGACAGGATCTTTCGGCTGCGGCGTTCGCGCCGCTGATAACCCGTGACCTGGGTGGTGACTTCGACCTGACCGAGCATGAGCTCAAGCGGGCCAACCGCCTGCTTGTCGTCGACGGCGATGACCGAAATGTCGGTAGACGTACGAGGTTGGGTGTATTCGTGGTCGCCGACCTGGTCGACGACCGCGAGTAACTCGTCGGGGTCGAACTGGTTGACCTTGTAGGTCTGGCCGCGATGTAAATAGACCGCACCTTCGTGCACCAGGCTGGGTGCACGAGACTCGTCGACGGTGCCGACAAGTGTCCCGTCGGCATCGATGATCTTGACCTCGTTGGCTGACCCGGATCGCAGTCCGATACCGCGACTAGGGCTACCGGAACCTGCCCACATAGCGACTGGCTGATCGTCGTGCAACCGGGCAACCACGACATCGCTCATAACGAGACGGCGCACCGTGTCGTCGAGAATCTCGGGCCAGTATTGGCTGTCGTCATGACCAAGCGGCAACTCAAATGCGGCACAGGCCAAATGCGGATCGGCAATAAACGAGTTGGTGACGTTGATTACTGCGGGTTCGGGCGGGCGGGAGAAGACCTGGTCGGGGTGGGCCATGAGCCACTGGTCGAGCTGGTCATCACCGGCGACCAGGATGGTGAGCGATGCCTGACCGGTGCGCCCGGCACGGCCAGCCTGCTGCCACATGGACGCAATCGTCCCCGGGAAACCCGACAACACGCAGGCATCGAGGCCGCCGATATCGATGCCAAGTTCAAGCGCATTGGTAGCGATCACCGCAGAGACCTTGCCGGTGGCCAGTTCTTCTTCGATTTCGCGCCGTTCGGTGGCGAGATAACCACCACGGTAAGAACGCACCGCATTGTTGTCGAGTGCATTTACCCGCCGCCGCACGTCGCCAGCGATCAACTCGGTGCCTTTGCGGCTTTGGGCAAAGGCGATGGTGCGGTGGCCGGCGTCGACCAGGGCGGCAACTGCCGAAGCCGTCTCAGAGTTTGTGGAGCTGCGGGCGCCCGACGCAGCGTCGAGCAGCGGCGGGTTGAGCAGCACAAACGTGCGGGGGCCATGAGGTGAACCGTCGTCGTCGATGTGGTGCACGGGTTGGCCACAAAGCTCAGACGCAAGTGCAGCGGGCTCGCCGATCGTGGCTGACGTGAAGCAGAACGTGGGCTCGCTGCCGTAGTGCCTGGCCACCCGCATGAGCCGACGCAGGATATGGCTGACATGGGTGCCAAAAACGCCCCGCAACACATGCAGTTCGTCGATGACCACGAACTGTAGCCGTCGGAAGAAACGGGCCCATTGGCTGTGGTTCGGCAGGATCGAACCATGGATCATTTCCGGATTTGTCAGGATGGTGTTGCAGCGATTGCGGATCCAGGTGCGTTGTTCGTAGGGCGTGTCGCCGTCGTAGGTCGCTGGCTTGACGTGGTCGATGCCGAGTGATCCGAACGAACGAAGTTGGTCCTGGGCAAGGGCCTTGGTGGGGAACAGCAACAAGGAGGTCGACCGGCCATGGTGCTCAGCCGCGGCCTCGGCGATGGGCACCTGATAACAGAGCGATTTGCCCGAGGCCGTGCCGGTAGCGATCGCCACCGACTGGCCATCGCGGAGCCGATTGATGGCATCGGCCTGATGGGTGAAGAACTGATCGAACGGCAACGCCTGAGCGACGGTTGGGAGGAGCGGTCGGTCAAGCGAACCGAACCTGGGAGCACGGGCAGGAAATCGCTCAACATGCACGATCCGACCGTCGTCTTGGAGACGCTCCAGCAGTTGGTTTAGGCGGTTGGCGCCGGCAGTCTCCACACCTCTAACAGTAGAGACGGGGTGCGACAGTGTCGGGTTCTTCCGCACCGGTGAAAGAAAAGTCCGTAAGAACACACCTATGCGCCACTCTTGCAGCCCGGAATGGAACTAACCTGACGTGGTGATCGAGCCCACCTTCGAGGTCGCCGAATACGGGCGATGGGCCGTTATGCGAGTCACCGGTGAAATTGATATGGCGACTGCGCCTCGGCTGCGACAACATGTGTTGACCGTGACCGCGCGCAAACCAGACGGTCTGGTGCTCGATCTCGACCGGATTGAGTTCATCGACAGCACCGGTCTTGGTGTCATGGTGGGTGCTGCCAAACGTATGCGCATGATCGATGGTGGCTTCCGCATCGTGTGTTCACAGCCTCACCTAAACGAATTGTTCAAGATCACTCGGTTGAACGAAGTCTTCGATCTCTACGAGTCGCTCGAGGATGCCCTGGCCACGGTTGCAGGGGCGACTATTGATGGGGCGGGGAACCCTGAAGGAGCTTCGACATGAGCGAAGACTTCGAGATCGAAATCCCGCCGACCTTTGAACATCTAGCCATGGTGCGTTCCGTGCTTTCCAGCGCGCTCGAGGCTGAGCCAGTCCTCAAAGAAGAACGGCTGCAAGATTTGCGGCTCGCGCTGAGCGAAGCGACCACAAACGCGATCGAAGCGCACAATCGTGTTGGAACCCAGGCCGCGGTTGGTATCCGCATCACGGTTGCGGACAAGAAGGTCACCGTTCGGGTAAGCGACCAGGGCGGTGGTTTTGATCCGTCAAAGCTCAAGAAACACCCACCAGTCACCGACCCCGAACGACTCGAATACGAACGTGGTTTGGGCGTCACACTCATGCGGCGGCTGACCGACGAATGCAGCATTACGCCGTCCAAGAATGGCACCACGGTGACACTGATCGTTCACCGCTAACGCACTCGTAGTTGACAGATGTCGCGTGTAGGTGAACTTTTGTGGCGCGCCTCGGAGCGCTCGTTGATGCAGATAACGTCAGGTGGCGATGCAGGAGACGAAATTTAGCGACCTGACCTTCATTGGCGGCGAAAGCGTCTTTGCCAGGTTCTTTGCCCGACCATTTAAACGTTTCCTTGCGGTCGAGGCCGCCGGTGGCGTCATGCTGCTCATTGCCACGGCAATCGCCCTGATCTGGGTGAACTCGCCATGGGGTGATAGTTACGACGCATTCTGGAGCGCCCCGGTCAATCTCTCGGTGAACGGCATCGAGATCTTCGACGGCCACTCGCTGACCGATTTCGTGAACGACGCACTCATGGCGCTGTTCTTCTTCGTGGTTGGCCTTGAGATCAAACGCGAGCTCGTCGACGGCCAATTGCAGAATATGAAGGATGCGGCGCTGCCGGCCTTCGCTGCAATGGGCGGCATGGTCGTGCCGGCTGCTTTGTTCTTCATCATCAACAAGGGCGGCCCGGGCCAAGACGGCTGGGGTATCCCCATGGCCACCGACATCGCCTTTGCGGTCGGCATCGTTTCGTTGCTCGGCGACCGTATTTCGCGACGCCTCAAGGTCTTCTTGTTGTCGCTGGCCATCGTCGATGATATCGGCGCAATCATTGTGATCGCGCTGTTCTACTCATCAGGCATTAGTGCTGCATGGCTGCTGGCCACCACGGCCCTGCTGGCGCTGATCTTTGTGTTGGGACGCCTGCGAGTGTGGTGGATTCCCATCTATGTCGTGCTTGGTTCGATCGTGTGGTGGACGACCTTCCGCTCAGGTATTCACGCAACGATCGCTGGTGTCGCTCTGGGCTTGCTGACTCCAGCTCGCCCGCTGCAGAACGAAGATGAAACACGAGCGATTGCCCGGTGGCTGCGAGATAAACCCGAGGTTTTCCCGGTCGATGTTCGTTACGCCAGCTTCCATATCCGTGAGTCCATGTCAGTAGCCGAGCGGTTGGAAACCGTGCTGCACCCCATCACCAGCTACGCGATCATTCCGATCTTCGCGCTCGCCAACGCTGGTGTGCGCATGGATGGCGGCATCATTGCCGATGCTTTGCAAGCACGAGTTACGTGGGGCATCATCATCGGTCTGGTCGTCGGCAAAACCGTTGGCATCACGGTCTTCAGCTTGATCGCGACCAAACTTGGTATTGCCAAACGGCCTGCATCGATGACGCTGCGCAATCTGGTAGGCCTGGCCATGATTGCTGGTATTGGTTTCACCGTGTCGCTGTTCGTCAACGGTCTGGCCTTCGGCGACGCTGAACATCATGACGAGGTCGCTCTGGTGGCCGAAGCACCGGGCGAACTGGCGTTCACCGAAGCCGACGATTCACATGGCGACGACGACTCTCATGCTGAAGACGACGGCCATTCCGAGACCGCGAGCGGTCCTGTCGAAGGTGGCACGGTCGAAGACAATGCCAAGATCGGCATCTTGTTCGCATCGGTCATTGCGTCGGTAGGTGGCCTGCTGATTCTGTCCGGCGGCAAGACGCCGGACGACGACGAGTAGCCATTTGGTAGGACCGGTGCAGGCGCAGTCCGGCACACGGCCGTTCCTGCTGCCTTGGCTGCGGCGCTGAGGCGCCCCGCTCCACGGTGCTGTCTGGTGCACAACTGAAGTCGGTTATCTCGTCATCGTCGCCCTGCAGGTGAGCAAGAACGGCCTGTACGTTGGCGTCGAGTGTGGCTCAGAACACCTGGAGCTCGTGCAATAACTGGTCTGGTGCAGCTGCCATGTTTGCTGAACCATCGGGACCTACGAAGGGCTACATCCAAAGAAAAACTGGCCATGTGACAACAACCTGGTGCGAAATTGGTCGCGGAGCTGCTTACCCTTGCGCCTAATGGGACACGCACTCGTCATTGTTGAGAGCCCGGCAAAGGCTCGAAAAATCGGTGAATACTTGGGCGACGGCTACGTCGTCGAATCCTCGATCGGCCATATTCGTGACCTTCCGCGCGGCGCCGCAGACGTACCAAAGGCATACAAAGGCGAGAAGTGGGCCCGCCTCGGCATCGACGTCGACAACGACTTCAAACCGTTGTATGTGGTGTCGAGCGACAAGAAAGAGCAGATCAAAAAGCTCAAAGCGTTGATGAAGGACGCCGACACTCTCTATCTAGCAACAGATAAGGATCGCGAGGGCGAAGCCATTGCCTGGCACCTGCTCGAGGTGCTGTCGCCCCCCGGCAATGTCGAAGTGCACCGCATGGTCTTCACCGAGATCACCGAAAAGGCGATCCACGAAGCGCTGAACGATCCTCGTGAGCTCGACCGCAAGATGGTCGACGCTCAGGAAGCCCGCCGCATGCTCGACCGGCTGTATGGCTACGAGATTTCACCGGTGTTGTGGAAAAAGGTCATGCCCCGACTATCGGCTGGTCGAGTGCAGTCGGTCGCAACCCGCATCGTGGTCCAGCGTGAACGCGAACGTATGGCATTCAAGGCTGCGTCGTACTGGGATCTCGAGGCCAATTTTGCGCTGACCCGCGATGCCGCCGACGGCGAACCCGCCGACTTCAAAGCCAAGTTGCTCGAAGTCGATGGCAACCGCATTGCGCAAGGTCGTGACTTCGGACAGGACGGCTCCCTCAAGGGCGACGTCATCGTGATCGACCAGGCTCGTGCCGAATCACTGGTTGCCGAGCTCACCGATCAACCTTCCGAGGTCAAGTCGGTCGAGTCCAAGCCGTATCGCCGCCGTCCGGCTGCACCATTTATTACCTCTACCTTGCAGCAGGAAGCCAGCCGCAAGCTGAACCTGTCGTCGTCAATGGCCATGCGTGCCGCCCAGGCCCTGTACGAAAAGGGCCTTATAACGTACATGCGTACCGATAGCACCACGCTGTCGGCCGACGCACTCGAGGCTGCCCGCAAGGTCATCACCGAGAAGTACGGCAAAGAGTTCTGCCCGCCCGAGGCTCGCACATACAACAAGAAGACGAAGGGTGCGCAGGAAGCGCACGAAGCTATCCGCCCAGCTGGCGCTGAATTCGCCTTGCCCGAGACCGTGGCCAAAGAATGTGTCAAGAGCGAAGCCCAGGTGTATGAACTGATCTGGCAGCGCACGGTCGCTTCCCAGATGACCGACGCAACCGGCGAAACCGTCCAGGTTCGTGTTGGTGTTACTTCCACCGCAGGCACCGCCACCACCTTCTCCGCCAGCGGCACCGTGATCACTCATCAGGGTTTCCGCAAGGTCTACATCGACGGCGATTCCGACGACGATGACACCGGCACTGCGGCATTGCCTCAGGTTGCTCAGGGCGACGACCTGAACGCCAGCGAACTCGAAGCCAGTGGTCACGAGACCCAGCCTCCATCGCGTTACACCGAAGCCTCTCTGGTCAAGAAGCTCGAGGAACTTGGTGTTGGTCGCCCGTCTACCTATGCCGCGACCATGGGCACCATTGAAGACCGCGGTTACGTGTGGAAGAAGGGTTCGGCGCTGGTGCCGAGCTTCACTGCCTTCAGCGTGATCAATCTGCTCGAAGGACACTTCCCCGACCTGGTCGACTACGATTTCACCGCCCAGATGGAAGTCGACCTCGATGGCATAGCCGAAGGTACTGGCGAAGCGATTCCGTGGCTGCGCAAGTTCTACTTCGGCGACGACACTGATGCCGGACTGAAGGAAAAGGTCGACAAACGACTGGGCGAAATCGACGCCGCGGCGGTGAACAGCATCCCACTAGGCGTCGACGCCAATGGTCAGATGGTCGTCGGTCGTGTCGGCCGATATGGCCCGTATGTGCAGCGTGGCGATGGCCAGCCTGATCTTGATGGCAAGCCGAATCGCGCCTCGGTCCCCGACGACATTCCGCTCGACGAACTCACGATCGAAAAAGCGATCGAGTTCATCGAAGCCCCAAGCGGTGATCGCGAACTCGGCGACGATCCAATCAGTGGCAAGGTCGTGTTGGTCAAAAATGGCCGCTTCGGTCCCTACGTGCAGCTCGGCGAGATCGACGACGATCCCGACGGCAAACCCAAACGCGCATCGATCTTCAAGTCCATGGATCCGGCCGAGGTCGATCTTGCGACGGCGCTCAAGTTGCTTGAGCTGCCGCGAACGATCGGCACCCACCCCGAAGACGGCACCGAGATCAAGGTCCACAACGGCAAATTCGGCCCCTATCTGACCAAGGAGTCGGCCGAAGAGGGCAAGAAGGCCGAGACCCGCAATGTGCCGACCGAAGAAGCACTGCTCACGATCACGATGGACGAGTGCCTTGTGCTTCTCAAAGAACCCAAGCGTCGTGGCCGGGCCGAACCTAAGCCGCCGCTGAAAGAAATGGGTATCGACCCGTTCAGCGGTATGGCGATGGTGATCAAGGACGGCCGCTTCGGCCCGTACATCACCGACGGTGTAGCCAACGCGTCGCTGCAGAAGGCCGACACGATCGAAGAGATCAGCGACGAACGAGCCAGCGAGCTACTCATGGCCCGTCGTCAACGGGCCGGCACGCTGTACATGGAAGACGGCGTCGAGAAGTGGGACCCGCCAGCTAAGAAGTCTAGGAAGAAGGCTCCAGCCAAGAAGAAGGCTGCTGCCAAGAAGAAGGCTCCAGCGAAGAAGAAGGCGCCTGCCAAGAAGGCTGCAGCCAAGAAGTCGGCGACCGACTAACGGTTCTTTGTCAGGCGACTCCTGTGACCGAACCGGCAACCGAATCTCTGAGCAAACGCACGCTTGCTGGACGGATCATTGGTGGCCTCTGGGCAGCCAACTTCGTGCTGCTGGTGACCGAGACGTTCACGTTCAACGGCCAAAGCCAGTTGAGTTTTGCCCTGGCAATAGGTGCCATGGGGTTGTTGTTCCAGCGTTGATGCGCTGAAACGCATGCCCAAGCCGGTTATCCGAGTCGAAGTCTGTCGTGTCGGTTAGTTAACGGCCGGTCGTCGGAGCGATGCCTTTGGCGGCCATACATTGGCCGATACCGGCCACCTTGGCCCGGTCGTACTCGGTTGGACAGAAGTCGCCGAGTTTGCCGTCGCAGTTGAAGCTGCAACTGCGTCCGGTGATGATCAGGTAGCTGGTGCCATCGAGGGTGAACAGGTCACCCACATTCTGGCCGGCAGCGTGTTCTTGGACCAGTTGAGACTCGACACATACTGCGGTGACCGAACGCAGGGCCGCACCGCTCCCCGGCGCAAACTTCTCGAGCACGAGTGCGGGGCGAACACACATACCGCCACGAATTGGTTGATTGAAACCGATACTGCTGCGGCTCGATGAGCACACGCGAGCTTGGTCATAGGTGCACCAGTCGTCGACGAAGAAGCCATCCGTCTCTTGGCACAACGCAACGTCGCTTCCGATGGGCACGTAACCCGTTGGGGTGCATCCGATGAAGTTGTCGTCTTGTAGGCCGTTGGGAATGTGTGTTTCGCGACAAGAATCACCAATAACGATGTCGTCGTGTTCGAACTTGCCCGAGTGCGCTGACGCTTCGGGTGTTGTGAACACGGTGACCGCCGTCAGCATTGCGACCGTGATGAGCAGCAAGGCGCCGAGTCGGGCCGACCGCCGTTGGGTGTCACGTCGTGTTGTCATGTGATTCCCTTTCTCGTGGCCCGATAGAACGAATCGCCTGCCCCAACTCGTACTCCAGTATTCCTCATCATGGGGTACATCAGAGCGCAAGTCGAGGCCTCCACGTGCATGTCTGTAGGGGTGCAGGCCCCCGCCTGGCCAGTTGCCGGTACCGTTGATGCGATGGAGGCGGTCCCACCACCCGAAGAACGGGCAGACGAGGTCGCGGCGGCAGCGAGTCGTTTTACGGCTAGTCAGGCGCCGGTTGGTGGCTGGAAGGCACTCCGAAATCTGATTTGGGGAACGCCGGAGTTCTTGCGCTTGTGGCTTGCTCAGGTGGTGACTTCGACCGGCGAGTGGGTGTTCTTTCTCGCTGTCACGATCAAGGCGGTCGAAGTCGGTCCGGGCACGCCCGAAGGCGCGGTGGCGCTGGTGCTACTCGCCCGACTTGGCCCTGGTTTCTTCTTGGGGCAGCTTGCAGGGGTATTGGCCGATCGCTGGGATCGACGCAAGCTCATGGCCGTGTGTGATGTCGCTCGAGCGGCCGTGGTCTGCGCGTATCCATTCGTCAGTCACGTTTGGCAATTGATCCTGCTGAACTTGGTTCTCGAGGCGTTCACGTTGTTGTGGATCCCGTCCAAAGAAGCAATGGTGCCCAACCTGCTTCCCTCAAAACACCTGCCAACGGCCAACACGCTCTCGGTCGTGGCGACGTACGGCACGATCCCACTCGCTGTGTTACTCATGTGGATCTTCGATGCGCTCAGCGGCGATGGAACTACTGCTGGTTTCTTCTTTGACTCGGGGACCTTCGTTGTGTCCGCATTGCTGGTTTGGTCGATCACGGTTCCGGTTCGGCGCCGTTCGCAGGAACCAGCACAGTCACGACCGATCGATGCTGACAAGCTTGAACTACGCAGTATCTGGACCGATATGCGCGACGGTTGGCGGCTGATCCTTGGTGACCCGGTCCTGAAGGCCGTCAATATTGGGTTGGCCGTGGGCCTCGTGGGTGGGTCGATGCTGGCCATCTTGGGCCGTGTGTATGTCGAAGAAGTACTCGACGCCGCGGAACACAGCTTCGCGCTGCTCGCGGGGTTCGGACTTGGTGTCGTCATCGGGGTGTCAACGCTGCTGGTTGTCTCTCAGCGGATCAATCGCCCGTGGGTCTTTGGTCGCTCGCTGTTGCTTGCCGGAATCGCACTGTTGGTCGCTACATCGGTTGATGAGCTCGGGCTGGTAGTGATCCTGCTCGGCCTCGCAGGGTCGATGGTTGGTGTCGTGTACATCCTTGGTTTCACCATCTTGCAAGAGACAACCGACGACGAGATGCGAGGCCGGGTTTTTGCTGCCGCCTACAGCGTGTCTCGGCTGAGCGTTGGCCTGATCCTGGTACTTGGACCGGCGATAACCGTGTTGTTCGATCGCATCACCGAGCTGACCGCCGATGGCACTGTGAGCGTCTTTGGTTACCGACTGCTGATCCCTGGCGTGCGCATCACCTTCTGGCTCGCTGCGCTCATCATCATTGGCGCAGGCACGTTTGCGATCCGCACATTGCGTACCGGCGGCTCCCGCTCGGGCCTGCGGGCCGTCGAGTAGTCACATCTCGTTGGGCCGCGCATCTGGAGGGCCAGACACTGGGTGGGAACGACGGGAGATCTTAGGCAAGAGCTGTGGATGGCCTGCTGGTCTGCCTACGCTGCACAGGTGGGTTGTTACCAGGAGCACGCAACGGCATGACGGGTCGTTTCATCGCCTTCGAAGGCGGCGAAGGTTCAGGCAAGTCAACCCAGGCACGCCGAGTGGCCGAAGCCCGTGGTGCGTTGCTCACCCGTCAGCCTGGCGGCACCGAGATCGGTGCGTCTATTCGTGAACTGTTGTTGAGCCCGGACACCACCGGCCTCTCAGACCGTGCCGAGGCGCTGCTGATGGCGGCCGACCGAGCCCAACATGTCGACCAAATGATTCGCCCCGCACTCGAGGCTGGCCAAGACGTCATCTGTGACCGGTATGTCAGCTCATCGTTGGCGTATCAAGGTGCTGGTCGAGCGCTTGGCATCGACGCCGTACTCGGCTTGTCCGAGTTCGCGGTCGGTGACACGTGGCCCGATGTGAACGTGCTTCTTGATGTCCCCGCCAGCGTCGGCCTCGCCCGGATCGATGGGCCACCCGATCGACTCGAACAACAGGGCGTTGGCTTCCACGAACGGGTTCGGGAAACGTTCCTGGCGTTGGCAGCGACAAACCCTGACCGTTGGCTCGTGATCGACGGCACCCAGCCGGTCGCTGCGGTAGCCGCGGAGCTCGATGCCGGGCTCCATGAACGCTTCGGATGGACTTTATGAGCGACACAACAACGGTCGACGTCGACGCCGTGTGGGACACCGTCGTCGGTCAGAGCGAAGCCGTTTCAGCGCTGCGGTCATGGTCCCGTGACCCGTTGCACGCGTACCTCTTTGTTGGGCCATCAGGCACAGGCAAACGCCAAGCTGCCCGAGCGTTCGCTGCGGCAGTGCAAGCGCTCCACTTCGGTGGCGACGACGTTGGCCGCGACCGGCAGATGCGACTAGCGCTTCAGGACAAACACCCCGATGTCGAAATTTATGAACCCGAGGGTGCTCAGCTGCTGGTGGGCCCGGTTAAGGATTCGATTATTCCGTCGGTGTTCCGCAAACCTTCCGATGGGGCCCGACGCATCATCGTGATTGACCGTTTCCACGATGCAAATGCTGCTGCGGCGACTGCGTTGCTCAAGACGGTTGAAGAACCTCCGGAGAACGCGATCATCATCCTGTTGGCCGAATCGGTTCCCGTCGAACATGTTGCGATTGCCAGCCGATGTTCGCGGATCGAGTTCCCGCCGCTGAGCCGCGCAGATCTGGCGAACTGGATTGCCGAGCAGGGGATCCACTCGGATCAGGTCGATGTGATGATCGAAGCTTCAGCCGGTGATCTCCGGCGACTCGAGCTACTCACGAATGACCCTGGCTTCTCACAACGTTCCGTCTTGTGGCAACAATTGCCGACAACGATCGATGGCACCGGCGCAACTGCTGGCCGGTTGGTGCGCGAACTCATCGGGCTGATCAGCGCGGCGTCGGAACCGCTTGTTGCCCGCCAGGCCCGTGAACTCGAAGAGCTCGATGCACGCGAAGAGATGCTTGGCACTCGTGGGTCTGGGCGCAGCGGTGTCGACGCCCGCCACAAACGTGAGCTGCGTTTACTCCGTGTCGGCGAATTCCAGTTCGGCTTACGGGTGTTGGCCCGCCGGTACAGCCGGGAGTTGGCCGACGGCGGCGGTCGCGAGATTATCGATGCAATTGCCCGTCTTCGCCACGCCAACGAGGCGCTTGTCCGAAACCCGAATGAGACGCTGCTGCTCCACAACCTTTTCTGGAACCTCCCACCCCTGCGTGGTTGATGCGTAGGGCCTACGGCGATCTCTCGTACCCAGGTTGCGGTACTAACGTCGAGGTGTTCGTATGAATCTCGTGCCCGCACTCCTGCTGCGCAGCGTTGTCGCAACTGCCTTGGTTGCAACCACGTTGCTGATGGCGATCGTTGGAGCGACGCCAGCGTTGGCGCAAGGGGTTGACTGCGAACGGGTGCCGTATAACGAGGTCATCATCGTGGTGTGTACGTCGGGCGGTGTCGACACACCTACCCCGACGCCGTCACCTACCCCGAGTCCGAGCCCGACGCCGTCACCTAGCCCGACTCCCGAGCCAGTGGCTTCAGTTACGCCGAGCGACAGTGACGCGGATGCCACCGGGGACACCGGGGTTACAGATGTCGACGGCGACACATCGACGACCGATGACATCGGTGATGGTCTGGCCGACGATCTTCAGGACCGCCCCGATGGTGGCGCCCCAGGAACTGGTAGCGCTGGGGCCGATGCGGATCTTGACGACGCCGCTGCTGGAGGTCCTGCGGAGCCTGAAATCGCAGGTGGCGAACCGGATGATGGTGCTGACAACGATGCACTGGCTGAGGCGGATGCCGGCCAAGACGCGACGACACCAGCCGGCAACGAGGTTGAAGAAGGCGTGAGCGACACGCCGCTCCTGGTCGCTGATCCTGAGTCAAGCGTGCTGCCACTTGTTGCCGGTATCACTGCGTTTCTTGGTGGTGGCGCGTTGTTTCTGGCCGCTCGCAGAGTGAACCGCTCTGACGCGGACCTCGACTGAGCGACAACATCGACCTGGTCGCCGCCGGAAGCCGGCACGTGTTACTTCAGATGGCGGTCGAAGAAGTCCAGGATGAGCTCGGCGCGCTGCTTACGATGCAGCGGTGACCCGTTTCGAGATAACTCGTGGGTCTCACCGGGGAACAGGTAGTACTCGACGTCTGGTTTGTCGAGCAGCTGGCATGCCACGAAGAGTTGTGTTGCCTGGTCCGACGGGCACCGCAGGTCTTCCTCGGAATGCACAATCAACAGCGGTGTGTTCAGGTCCTTCACATAGGTGATTGGCGACATGCGCATGAACTCGTCGGGATCGTCGACGAACCGAACACCGACCTCGCTGCTGAACATGCCAGCGATGTCGGAGTTGAACTCGAGACTCACCATGTTGTTGACGGCGCGTTCGCTGCAGGCTGCGGCGAACCGGTCGCTGTGGGTCACGATCCAGCTGGTCATGTAGCCGCCATAGGATCCACCCAGTACGCCAAGACGGTCCGGGTCGATGAAGTCGAAGTGTTCGAGTGCAGCATCGACGACCGCCATGCAATCGTCGTAGTCGGCGCCGCCCCAGCCAGTGCCCTGGGCTTTGTGTTTTGGTCCAAGAATGGACGATGCCCAGGCGTTCTCTCGACCCGAGCCGCCGCGCGGGTTGGAGCACAGCACCACGTAGCCAGCTTCGGCCTGCATCTGGAATTCGTCGAAGTGATAGTTGCCGTACTGCGTGAACGGGCCGCCGTGAATGTTGAGCAGTGTCGGGTATTTCTTGGACGGGTCAAAGTCGTGGGGGCGGAAGATCCAACCGTCGACCTCGTGGTCATCGGACGGTGCAAGAAAGTGTTCGCCGGGGCGAGGGTTCGTTTTGGCCAAGAACGACGCACTGACCGTGGTTAGCTGATGTGTCTTGCCGTCGACATACACATAGAGCTCGGTCGGCTGGTCACGTTTGGTTGCCGTGTACGCAATGACATTTGCGCCGTGTAGGTCGCCGACCGAGTAGCCGGTGATGTTCAGGTCGCCGGTCAGTACGGGCTGTGGCGTTGCGCCTTCGTCGAGCGCCATGCGATACAGATGGGTGTTGCCGCGATCTTCGACGGCGGCGATGATGCTTCCGTCGGTCGCCCACACGGGCGCTTGGCCAACCATGAATGGCATCCAGGTGCGATCGACCGCCTTGGTCAGCCAGTCAGGCGTAGCGATCTCGCCAGGATGCAGCAGGCCCAGATGGCAGTTCTGCGGGTACCAACTTGGGTCGTCGAAGCCGCCGACCACAACATGGCCGCCATCGCTGGTGACGAGGGGATTGGAGTAGCTCCCCGTGCCGTCGGTCATTAGCTCGTAGGGGGCTTCGCCGTCGGCCGTGGTGGCTGCGATATCGGCGATGGCGATATCGGCGGCAAAGTCGGTGCGGCGGCGATTGAGGCTAAACGCGATGTGCTGGCTGTCGGGGAACCATGTTGGCGCCGAGCACTCGTGAGAGCCGGGCGTGACATTGCGAGGGTCAGCTGATCCGTCGGTCGGTACGACGTAGATGTGTTTCGGACGATCGGTGATGAAACCTTCGCCGTTCAAGGTGAAGTTCAGATGTTCGATCTTGCGGGGAGGGCGCCGGCCGATTTCGTCGGAGTCGTAGTGGTCGCCACGGGTGCGATGGGTCACGGCAAGCCATGAGCCATCGGGTGACCACACGAGTTCGCCGAAGGACTCGTTGCCCTCGGCCAAGGTGATGGTCTCGCCAGGCACGCCATAGGGAAGCAGGTGTAGCGTCGACTTGGTTTTGCCTTTGGTATCTTTGGCCCGACTGGAGCTGAAGGCAAGCTGGCGTCCGTCGGGACTCCACCGTGGATTCCCATCTCGGTAGGTGCCAGACGTGAGTGCCCGAGGTGGTGCTGTTTGGTCGGTCGCCACCACCCAGATCTGGCTGCGGTAGGTGTTCTTTTCTTCATCGATGCGGGTTACGACATAGGCGATGTGGTGGCCGTCGGGGGAGAGTTGCGGATCCGAGACGCCGGTCATTGCCGCAATGTCAGAAGGTTTCATGCCGCCACGCTAGTCCTCCGCTTGTGCGGCTGTCTCAGTGAGATTCGGCCAATCGGGAGAAGTGGTGAATTCGAGCCGAACCGGGCCCAGGGACCGCTACTCTTTTGCCCACGCCCGGGTAGCTCAGTCGGTAGAGCAATTCACTCGTAATGAATAGGTCAGGAGTTCAATTCTCCTCTCGGGCTCCAACGCTGCAATTCCAACGACCTGTTGCTGGTTCGGGTGCGCACTTCGCTCTGACCTTGCGCTGTACGACCACCACGCTGCCGTCGGGGATTATCTCGCGTCACGAATGGGCCGATACCGAGCGGTCCTGGTTCAGCGAGGGTCGTGATTATCGGGCAGTGTTATCGGGCGGTTTGCGGACAGTGCGTGATTGTGAGCGCAGTTATCGAGCGGGTCAGCAGTTGGCCATGGCGTCGAGCGCATCGCAGATCTGTCGTCGCCCACCGCTGCCGAGTTGGCCGAGCCGCGTCGTGAGCACTGACTTGGGGACTGCCGCGAGGTTGTCGAAGGTGGCGACGCTGTCGTGGTCGATGCCCTCATCGGGCCCGACGCGAATGCAGGTTGGGATGTCTCGCAGCGTGCTCGTCACAGGTGCAACGACGACGTTGTTGAGGACTGGGATGACTTCATCTCGTGAGACGATGAGTACGGGGCGGCGCTTCTGATTCGGGGTTTCCATCAGCCAGATCTCGGCCTGGGCTACCAAGGCTCCGCCTCGGTCATCGCAATCGCGCTCGCCATTGCGAGTTCATCGTCCTCGTGCGTTTGGGGCTGCTCACGGTACGACGCTGCAATCGATGCGCCGACCCGAGCCCGGCGTACGGAGTCGGCGAGGTAATGGACTCCTCGCCTGATGACGGCCGAGCGGTTCTCGGCGATGCCGCTGTCGATGAGTTCGTCGATCAGCGCCAGTTCGTCGTCGGTGAATCGTGTCGGCACAGGTGTCGTCATACCAATCAGTATACGTGTTGTAGAACGAGTTGGCGAGGGTCGGATGGTGATCGTCACCGAGTCGCGCCGTGATTTCCGAGCGCACTGCTCGGGCCGATATGCGGCGCGGCTTGACCGCTGTCTGTCGGCGGATTACGGCGTGCAGTTATCGGGTGTCCCAGTGGCTCGATCAGACCACGAGATCGTCCGAATCGCAATCGCCGCACTCGCCAACCTTGCGAACAAGGCGGGTATGACCGCCAGTTCGTTACACCCGGCGGCGGGCTGATGAACCATGATCTGTGGGAGCGCGTGTGCGACCTCCCCCATAGTGAGCTCTTCATGTTGCTGGGCGAGGGCACCTTTGATCAGGTACACGGCGGTATTGCTACAAACTCCCCGGTGCCGCGATGGCCCGAGTTTGCTGCTGAGTACGAACAGATCCGCGGGCGCCGTTACCAACGGCGGCACGTCCCAGCGACCTATGTCGGCGAGTTGCGTCCGTCGATGCATCCCCCGCTCGGCATTACCGACCGGCGCTAACACGCGCGGACGCGATTCTTGACCAGCTATTACCTTGCTCTGGGGGGCGCCTTAGGTTCTGCGCCGATTGTGTAGGCATGGAAGAGCACATTGGATTGGCCTGGCTTGGCCGCAAGATTGGCTGGGGATTCACCGACGGCCAACTCGATGAGTGGGCGGGGCTTGGCGCCGCTGCAGTCATCGAACGACTGGTCGACCCGGACGAGCACGGAGTGCCGGCGAGGACCGATCCGTTTGCCGACATCGACCGCACAGATGAACAGCAAGCGCGTGTCGTTGCCACCGGGATTGTGAGATGGATCGATGCTGCCGTTGAATCACCCCGTCCGCTCGAGACGTTTATGGAGTTCTTCTGGAGCGACTATTTCGCCGTATCGGGCCGGGTGGTCAGGCCTCGCCACTGGCTGTTCGACTACATGAACCTGCTGGCCAGCCATGCCACGGGGAACTTCGCCGAGCTACTCCGAGCGGTGACCATCGATCCGTCGATGCTCCGTTTCCTAGACGGCGGCACGAACACAAAAGAGAACCCCAACGAGAACTTCGGGCGGGAGATGCTCGAGTTGTATTCGGTTGGTGTCGACAACTTCACCGAAGACGATGTGAAGGCTGCGGCTCGAGCACTCACCGGGTGGCGGGTGCACAGCCGAGATGGGGCCGTCCGTCTGGTGGCAAGTCGTCATGACAACAGCCCGCAGACGCTGCTCGGTGTCGAAGGCGTGCACGACCTCGACACCACGATGGCGGCGGTATTAGCTCACCCCGTAACGGCCGAACGTGTTGTGCACAAGCTGGCAACGGCGGTGTTGGGGCAGGAGTACGACGTCGATCTTGTGGCCGACCTGCCGACGGCATTCGCCGAGACATGGGAGCTGAAACCGGTCCTGCGGCGCCTGCTTGAACTTGGTGTCGCAGGCCACGCTGTCCCTTCAGTGCTGGAGCCTGTCGCCTGGTATGTGACCGCCCGAAAGTTGCGAATGACTCAAGCCGGCAGAGAGCAACTTCGTGAGTTCTTCACTCTGGCGGGACAGGTGCCGATGCAACCTCCGAACGTGGGTGGTTTCCCACCGCCAGATGCCTATCTGTCTACGTCGGCCACGATCGCTCGTTTCAATCTGGCGGCACATCTGGCCGACCAGACGGGCCGCAACAACTCCCGTATTGACCCCGCAGCGTTGACGAACGACCTCGATCTGTTGGCACAACGGTTTGGAATCGTCGACGGCTTTCGACCAGCGACGCAGCAGGCCTTAGAGAACCTTCGGCCCGGCGTAGATCGCCTGGCTGCAACACTCGCTTCGCCAGACCTGGTGGTTGTCTGATGACGATGAATCGACGCACATTTCTTGGACTGAGTGGCGGGGTTGCCGCATCCGGCCTGTTCGGTGGTCTGGCGCTACCTCGAACCGCAGCGGCTTTGCACTCTTTTGCTCGCCAATCTTCCGGCACGGCGCGCACGTTGGTGGTCGTTGACCTGCAGGGAGGGAACGATGCGCTCAACACGTTCGTTCCCCAGTCGGGTCTGTACCGAGATCTTCGACCAACGATTGCTCTGCCAGAGTCTGACCTGCTCACCTTCGCCGGTCTTGAATACGGCGTGCACCCGAGCTTGGCTTCGTTGCAATCGTTATGGGACAACGGCCAGCTCGCAGCCCTTTACGGCACCGGCCTGCAAGGGCAAGGGCGATCACACTTCGTTGCCCAAGACGCATGGCGCACCGCCCGACCCGGCGAACCCGCCAGGTCTGGATGGCTTGGCCGGTGGCTCGAGGCAACTGAACCTGACGAGGAGGTGCCGCTACGGGCCATCGCTCTTGGCCAAAGCACGTTGGCCGCGCAGGGTGAACAAGGTCGTCCGGTAGCGATCCAGTCGGTCGAAGGGTTCCGGCTCAACCCACCTCGAGGTAACGATGACGTGACCGCAGCGGTGCTGGCAATGTCGGACCCTGCTGGTCGCGGCGTGATGGGCGAAGCGATGGCTGCCTTCCCTCAAACCGTCGAGGCTGTCATCCAACTTCAGGAGCTCGTGGCTGATGTCGATGTCAGCGACAACGTCGATCAAGAGATCGATGTGGATGGTGACCAGGCACTGTTCCAAGCAACGCAGGCAATTATCCAAGGAAACGTAGGCGCACAGATCCTTTATGTAACGATCAATGGCTTCGACACCCATTCGGGGCAGGCCTCTCAGCAGGGGGCGCTGTTACAGCTGGTTGCCGACGGGCTCGCTGACCTGTTCGCTGCGCTCGAAACATCAGGTCACGCCGAGAACACACTTGCGCTGGTCGTGTCGGAGTTCGGCCGTCGGGCAGCCGAGAACGGCTCGCTGGGCACCGACCACGGCCACGGCGGATTGTCCTTCCTCGTCGGCCCGCCGGTGGCACAAAGTGCGATCATCGGAGAACCTGATCTAGGCGACCTTGCCGACGGCGACCTGCGCATCACGATCGACGCCCGTTCGATGTACGACCACGCGTTGCGGTGGCTGGGTGCCTCCGACGAGATCATCGTCGATGTCCTCGGCCAAGAGTGGAAAGGCCTCCAGCTGCTCCGCCTCTGATGTCACGCGGGGTCTGACCCCTCGTCACGCGGGGTCAGACCCTCCGTGACCAACGAACTGTTGAGCCCGACGAGAGCTGTGTGACCGGTGAATGGGCGCAGGGCGAGGGTTTCGGAGGAGTGTGCAGCAGGTAGCCGCGGGTTCACTTGGCCTGCTGAGCTTGGAGCGCCGGTGCCAGACCCTGTTGGCCTCGGGGTAACGGAGAAACTATTCGCTCAGGTTCCGTGTCAGCGGGCTGGCACGGGCGTCAACCGTCCGCAGTGTGACCGCAAGCATGGGTCGAAGCAGAGATAGCTACACCGGTTCAGAGTTGACGACTTTGGTTTCGCGCAGCGAAGCGATCGATGCAGCGTCGTGGCCAAGTGACGCCAAGATGGCATCGGTGTGTTCGCCGGCGAGCGGAGCGGCTCGGTAGTCGGGATTCAGTCCGCCCACGGTCACCACGGGACCCCAACGACGCAGACGCCCGAACCGGGTGTGATCTACCAGCGGCGCCCAGCCATTGCCGACCATATGCGGATCTTCGCCGATGAAACGATCGACCTCGATCGAGTCGGCCCGTACACAGCCCACGCCAGCGGCCACAAGTTGTGCTTCCCACGCTTCGGCACTCTGGCCAGCGAACACCGCTGTCAACTCGGCGGCCAGTGGGTCATCGTCCATGGAATGCGTGGCCAGACGTTCGCATCCGGCCGAAGCGCAGAACCGAGCGAACTCGGCATCGGTCGTGGCTGCAAGAAACACCCAGCCGTCGGCGGTGGGGTACAGGCGGTAACGGGCATGCAGGCCATGGTGATCTGAGTCGACGGACTGGCGCTCTGGTTTACCCTCGTAGGCCAAGAAATCATCGTGGTTAGCCCATGCATTTGCGACCTGCATGTTGATCCGCACCATCTGGCCGCCGCCACCACGACGCTCACGTGCGAATAACGCCAGCATGACCGCCGACGCCGCAACCACGCTGGTGTTGGGATCAGGGTTCGCTTCGTTCGCGGCCATGATCTGCCGCGAGTTCTCGCGCACGTCTGCCAAGGTCGGACAATCGCGGGTGAGCGCCTCGCCGGCTTGCAGCGCAACGCCTCCGGTAGATGCGCCCATCACCGGGTGGGTTGCTGGCCGCTTCGCACCTGGCCCATGCGGTCCGTAGCCGTTCACAACCGCCCAGATCAGATCGGGGTTGATCGCTCGTAGTTGCTCGTAACCAATGCCGAGCTTGTCGGGCACTTCGCCACGGAAGTTGTGGATGAGCACATCGGCATCGACCGCCAACTCGTGCAAGATTGCTTGGCCCTCGGCGGTCTTCAAGTTGATACAGATTGACTCTTTGCCAACGTTGGTCTTAACCGCCATGCGGCCCTCGATGTTCATGGCCCGAAACGGGTCGCCACCATAGGGTTCGACCTTGATCACGCGTGCGCCCAGGTCGGCCAGCATCGCCATAGCAAGCGGCGCTGCAATGATCGTCGACAGATCAACGACCGTTATGCCCTCGAGCGGCCGCCCTGGCGCGCCCGCAACCCCAGCCCCGGGAGCCTCGGCTGGTTCGACGGCAACGCGTGGGACCAGTGCGTCCAAGACTTCGTGGGTGTGCTGACCAATCGTCGGCGACCCGCCGAGCACCGATGCTGGTGTAGCAACGAGTTCGGCGATCGGCGCGATCTGGGTCACGGCGCCAACGGAAGCGTCGTCGATCTCGACCAGGCCCTGCCCTTCGACCAGATCGATATGTGACAGCGCTTCGGCGGCACTGATGATGGGTTCGGCCGCAACATTGCCGTTCTCGGCGAAAGCCTGCATCCACTCGTCGGCCGTGCGTTCCTGCATGCGGATCAGGATGCGATCGCGTGCTTCTTCGGTGGCTTCGACCGACCACACTGCGGGACTTCCCTGGAACTTCTCGTCGATCAGGAACTCACCGAGCAGGTCGATGGCATCGAGGAATGAGTAGAACAGGTGCTCAAGCAGATTGCCGCACTGAATCCATTTGCCGTCGCTGGTGCGAAGCGGGTGGTAGTTCAACGTGGGCATGGGCGACAGTTGGCGCAGCG
>Ga0213868_10001051_pt1 | contig 26678 bp, 18 predicted proteins | sample PICome_9_FD_160087 | JGI IMG/M metagenome (GOLD analysis project Ga0213868, IMG submission 160087) | Coastal seawater microbial communities near Pivers Island, North Carolina, United States - PICO127 | ecosystem: Environmental > Aquatic > Marine > Coastal | place: USA: North Carolina... | reverse complement strand
TGCCGCAGGGCGATATCCTGGGCTTTGCCCCGCCGTTCTGCCTGACACGCGCAGATGTGGACACGGTCGTGGCCGCAACGCAGCGCGCCGTAAAAGCAGTCTTGGGCTAATGTGCAGGCCACAGGACGTCCGGCGGGCAGGCACCCTGCGTGCCCCGCCGGCTGCCTGCCTGTTGTCAGTCGTGATCTTCTGCCAGAAACGCCTCGACCATCAGGGCGGTCTCTTGGGGGCGGGTCACGACAAACAGATGGCCGTTGTCGATCAGCTCAAGGCGCGCGCGCGGGATCAGCTTGTTCAGCAGATGGGCATTGGCAATGGGGATCAGCGGATCATCCGTTCCCGACAAGATCAGAACCGGCTGCCTGAGCCGCCATAGAAACGGCATGCTGGTCCAGCCCGTCATTGCCAGCAGCTGCAACATATAGCCCGCATTTGAGGACGGTTTCATGCCAGAGGCATGCGCCCCGATCAGCGTGTCATCGCGGCGAAAATCCCCGCCATAAATCTCTGCTGCAATAGACCGCATATAGCCCTTGTCGGTATAGCGTTTGACGCTGGCCATCTTGGACAGGACATTGGGCTTGCCCGGCACCATCGTCCATCCCGACGACGTTGCCACCAGCACCAGCTTGCGACAGATGCGCGGATATTGATGCGCGAACTGCTGCGCCACGCCGCCGCCCCATGACACCCCAGAGACATCGACCTGACTGTGGCCCAGGATCTCAAGCAGGTTCTTGGCCATCCGTGCCAGACTGGCAGGCCGATAGGGCAGGGCGGGCATCGGAGAGCCGCCCACGCCGGGGACATCAAACAGGATTGTCGGCGTGTCCTTGAGCGCCTCAAGAAAGGGAAATCCCAGCTCAAGGTTCGCGCCAATGCCGTTGAACATCAACAAGGGCGTGTGCCCCGCCTTGCCCGGCTTGGTGGCAACCCGCAGCTTTTGGCCCTTCACGTCGATCATCCGGATGGTGATGTCGCCTGTCGCGTGTTTTTCCATGGTCTGGGTGCTCATGCCCGTTTCCCTTTGTCGTTGTGATTATGGTTCAAAGACATAAGTCCCCGGTGCAGGGCCCAAAACAGGGTGCTTTTTCGTGCCGGGGGTCTTTGGGGCCTTGATCAGCTCGCCCGAGGTCTGCTTGAGCAGTTCCGCCCAGTCCAGCCACCAGCTGCCCTCTTTCTTCTCTGCCTTCTCTGACCAGGCATCAGGGTCGCCCGCCTTGGCGGTGCCCTTCATGAACCATGATTTGGGGTTGCCCGGAGGGTTCAGCAAGCTTTGCAAATGGCCTGAGTTTGACAGGATAAAGGTCGCATCCTTGCCATAGAGCCGGGCGGTTTCATAGACCGCCTTCCACGGCGTGATATGGTCGGTCGTGCCCGCAATCACATAGGTCGGGTGGTTGACCTTTGTCATGTCAATTTCAACGTCGCCGATCATGGACGGGCCATCTGCCAGAAAGGGGTTGGTAAAGATCATATCAAGGAAATCACCATGCAGTCCCGCAGGCAGCCGGGTGGTATCTGCATTCCAATACAGCACATCAAAGGCAGGCGGCGCATTGCCCAGCAGGTAATTGTTGACCCAATAGTTCCAGATCAGGTCATTCGGACGCATCCAGGCAAACATCTTGGCCATGTCCTGACCGTCCAGCACGCCGCGCGCCTTGCTGGCCATCTTGGCCGCCTTCACCGTATCTGGCGTGACCAATGCGGCCATGTCACTGTCGGTTGAGGCCATCGTATCCAGGACGCAAACGGCCAGGATCACCTGATTGATCTTGTCCGATTTGCCGTTCTTGGCCAGCCAGCCTGCATAGGTGGACAGGGTGATGCCCCCCGAACACGACCCCATGATGTTCACGCTCTCACTGCCCGAAATCTCGCGCGCGGCATCACAGGCCTCGTCCAGCGCTTCGATATAGGTCGCCATGCCCCAATCGCGGTGCTCTGCGGTGGGGTTGCGCCAGCTGATGCAATAGGGCTGGATGCCATTGGCCAGCAGGAATTCGATCATGCTTTTGCCGGGGCTCATGTCGACCGAATAATATTTATTGATCTGCGGCGGCACCACCAGCAGCGGCGTCCGGCTGACCTGATCGGTGGTCGGACGGTAGGTGACCAGTTCGATCACCTCATTGCGAAACACCACATCGCCGGGCGTGATGGCAAGGTTCTCACCCACCTTGAATTTGCTGGTGTCGACAGACGACGGCAGCCCCTGATTTTCGGTCATGTCCTTGATCAGGTTTTGCACCCCGTTCAGCGCACTTTTGCCGCCAGTCTCAAAGAAGGTCTTCATGGCGGCGGGATTGATGAAAAAGTTGTTGGAAGGGGCCATCGCATCCACCAGGATCGACGACACCAGCCTTGCGCGCGCCGCGTCCTTGTCTGGCAAATCCAGCTCCTCGACGGTATTGGTCACCTTGTCTGCCCAGGACAGATAGGCCTGCATCATCCCCTTGGAAAAGGGGTTGTTGGCCCATCCTGTATCGGCAAAACGGCGGTCCTTGGGGTCGGGCGCGATATCTGATGACTGGGTCAGGATCGACTGGGTGTCCTTGGCAAAGGCCATCCATTGCTCCAGCATCGCCTGCGGCTGGGCTGCCATGGCACGCATCATATTGGTGCCGGCACCAAACATATCCTCGGCCCGCAGCGATACCAGCGGATTGAGCGCAAGGGTGTTTTCCGCCGCGTTCGTGGCGATATCCTTGGCATTCTTCGACATCTTCTTTCCGTCAGTCATGGCGCACCTCTCGGGTCAGGTTTGAGCATCCGGGCCGGGCACCAAAATGGCCAGACTCTCGGCAAGAAGGACAGGCTTGCTGCCGCCTTCGATCTCCATCGTGTTTTCGGTTTTCATCAGGTATTGGCCGTTTTCCTTGCGCTCAAAGGATATCAACTTTGATTGCAGGCGCACCTTGGCCCCGACGGGCACAGGCTTCAGGAACCGGACCTTATCAAGTCCATAGTTGATCGCAGCGGCCGTGCCTTTGGGCACGACGCCAATTTCCATGGCCATCGCGCTGAGCAAGGACAATGTAAGATACCCATGGGCCACGGGCCCGCCAAAGGGACTTTCCTTTTTGGACCGCTCAACATCCACGTGGATCCACTGCATGTCACCGGTGCAATGGGCAAATTCATTCACGATATCCTGGGTGATTTCGCGCCAGGAAGACGTACCCAGCTGCGTGCCGGCCATGTCGGCCATCGTGGCAAAGGTCAGATCTGTCATCGCGTTCTCCATGGTGTTGAAATGACATCATTCAAACTGGGGCAGGACTGCGGGGATGTGCGGCCTGCGCGCGGATCAAACGATGACCCAAAGATGGCCATGGCGGCATCCGGTCCGATGCCGGGCGGATCATATTCCGTCCAGTTGCGCGTCAAATCTATCCTCCCATGTCCCACGTCCGGGGCTCTTTTGGCCTCTGGGGGTGGCAGCCGGCCGCAAGCGCCCAACCTTGACCAACACTAAAGGAGTTGCGTAACTGATCAAGAGCCACCCGACGTCAACCCGCCCTAACGAGGATTTTTCATGAAGCAACTCAGCGGTATCGATGCGACGTTTCTGTATATGGAAACAGATGAAACCCCGATGCATGTGGCGGGCCTGACCCTTTATGATCTGCCCAAAGGCTTCAAGGGATCGTTCCACAAACATTTCACTGAGTTTTTCAAAGGCCGCGTCCATCTCATTCCGATTTTCGGAATGAGACTGGCCAAGGCCGCATTCGAACTGGACCATCCCGGTTGGGTTGACGCGGGCGATCTGGACTTTGACTATCACATCCAGTCGGCCAAGCTCGACAGGCCCGGCAGCCGCAAACAGCTTGAGGACAAGGTGGCAGAGCTGCACGCAGAACGGCTGGACCGGTCCAAACCCCTTTGGCAATTCACCGTCATCGAAGGGCTGGAGGGCAGGCAGGCGGCCCTCTACTCAAAAGTGCATCATGCCGCCGTCGACGGTGGGGCCGGTATGGTCATCACCCAGGCGCTCTATGATCTGAGCGAGACCCCGCGCGAGGTCAAACCGGCACCAGCCAAGCCTGAGGTGCGCATCCCCAGCGCGCCGGAACGCGCGATCCTGACCATGAATGACATCATGTCCAATCTTGTGCGCCAGCAGCTGACCGTGTTGGAAAACGTGCCAAAGATGATGACCCAGCTAACCGACATGATCGCGCCGGTCTTTTCCGGCAAGATAGGGCTGCCGCAGATCTTTGCCCCCCGCACGCCCTTTAACGTCACCATCACCGCCAAGCGCAGCTATGCGGCACGATCGGTATCGCTGATGGATGTCAAAGCGATCAGCAAGGCGACCGGCAGCAAACTGAATGATGTGGTCATGGCCATCACCAGCGGTGCTGTGCGCAAATACCTGATGCAAAAACAAGCATTGCCTGATGCGGCTCTGGTGGCCTTTGTCCCGATCTCCATGCGCGAGGCGGGCAATTCGGATATGAACAACCAGGTCTTTGGCATGAATGTGCCGCTGGCCACGAACTACGGCAACCCGCTCAAGCGTCTTGCCAAGATCAAGCAGGAATCGGGCGCGTCCAAGACGCTCGCATCTGGCGCGAAAGAGGCGGCAATGTCGGATTTCACGCTGGTGGGGGCACCGACGCTTCTGCCGGGGTTGATGCAGCTGTATGGCGCGTCCAAAATGGCCAATGTCATTCCGCAGATCGTGAATATGACGATCTCCAACACCGCAGGCCCGCCCTTTCCGCTGTATTGCGCAGGGGCCAAGGTGACCGCGCTTTATCCCGTCTCAATCCCGATCCACGGCGTCGCCCTGAATGTCACTGTCCAAAGCTATCTGGACCATCTTGATTTCGGCCTGACCGCCGATCATCAGGCTGTGCCCGATGCGGATGCCCTTGCCGATCTGTTCGTCGATGCCTTTGAAGAACTCAAGGCGGCGGTCGCCAAGGCGCATAGCCCTGCCGCGTGACCACAGCCGTGTTTGGGCGCGACAAGATGTGCCTGTGTCAGCGCAGTTGACGTTAGGCCATCATTGACAGGGTAATATTTTATCGGTTTGCTGGGTCAATGGCGCAATTTTGTTGCGCAAATCAGGAGTCCGACCATGATTGGAACCAGTACTACACCACCCAGCAAGCTGCTTTTGATGCTCGAAGGTCGCGCGATACCAGAACTTTTTGGATTTGCCGCGGCCTTGCCGACGCTGACCGCCCTGGCCCCAAGGGGACAGGGGCAGCCCGTTCTGGTCCTGCCCGGCCTCACAACGTCTGACCGATCAACCGTCGCCCTGCGGCGGTTTTTGCGTTCAAAAGGCTTCTCTTCCTACGGCTGGGATATGGGCCTGAACTTTGGCCCGTTGCCCGGCATCGAAGAGGGGCTGATCGCGCGGGTGGAAGAGCTTCATGATAAATACGACCAGACAGTCAGTCTCGTCGGTTGGAGCCTGGGCGGCATCTATGCCCGCCAACTGGCCAAGATCATGCCGAAAAAGGTGCGTCAGGTGATCACCATGGGCAGCCCGTTCCGCGGTGACCCGCGTGCCACCAATGCGTGGCGCGTCTATCAGATGGCCAGCGGCCAAAGCGTGGATGAAGGCGAACAGCACATGGGCGGTGCCATTCACAAGGCCCCCCCCGTGCCGACAACCGCGATCTACAGCAAGTCCGATGGCATCTGCGCATGGCAGAATTGTATCGAACAAGACACTGACAACACCGAGAATATCGAGGTAAAGGCCAGCCATTGCGGCCTGGGCCATCATCCGGCAGCAGTCTATGCGATTGCGGATCGTTTGTCCCAGCCCGAAGGAAATTGGTCCAAGTTTGACCGCACAGGCCTCAAGGCGATGCTGTATTCAGAACCGACATACGCCGCCTGAGCGCAGGACCATGTGACGCCGAAAAGGCCGGGTGACAAAGCGTTATCAAGCGACCTGATGTTTCAGGCTTTGCCGAAAACGTGTCTTACCCGGCCTTTGTCGTTTCAGGATGTGAACGTCAGGATTTCTTGCCGCTTGTGATGTCTGAAATGCTGGCCATCACCCGGTCTTTGAGAATATCAAAAGCCTCTGTGCTGCCTTGCTGCACGACCTGCGACATCTCGGTTGCATTCTTGACCGTGGCGTCAAAGGACCGCTTTGCCATTTCCATCTGGCCGGTCATCAGCGCGGATGGATCGGCACCACTGGCCTGTGCCTCCTGCACCGCATCCGAAATGTCAGACAAGGCAGCCTCAAGTGCTGCGCGCTGTTTTGCCATCAGCTCTTGTGACGTCTGCGTGCCGATCTGTGCCGCTGCCTGCAAGGCCTCCAGGTTCTTGCGGTGGCCGTCCATCAATACGCTCAGGTCCGGACTTGGGATGTTCATCGAACTGCCAAAGTTCTGGAACATGTCCATGAATGGGTTGCTGTCTTTCTTGTCTGCCATTGGTGCCTCCGGGGCTGTGGGATCAGGGCTTCAGTCTAGGAAACCGGGCCCCCTACGGCAACAACAGAGATTCCACGACATAAAGGGCAACCCCAACACATCCCCCGATGATCATACCGTTGAACCGGATATATTGCAGGTCCCGGCCCACATTCACCTCGATCAGGGTCAGCAATTGCTGGATGTCCCAGGCTTTGACCTGTTCCGCGACATAGGCCGAAATATTGCCGCGCTGCTCTTCGACCAGATTGGACAGGACCGTGACCATCCCTTCGTTGATGTCACGGCGCAGTTCGGGCTCGCTTTCCAGCTTGGTGCCGACGTCCACGAACAGATCTGTCATACGGGCCACCAGCACGGAATCCTCCTTGCGCACATCGGCCAGCACATAGCTGCGCAAGCTGCTCCAGATGCTTTGGGCCGCCTGCGATAGTTCCTGCCGCGCCAAAAGCTGCTGTTTCAGCGCCTCGATCCGGCGGGCAAAGCCCTTGGTGCGCTTGGTCCGGCGGATGTAATCCTTGAGAAATGTCTCAAACTCGGCACGCAGCGGATGGTCCTTGTCATCCTTGATCTCATCCAGCAGTTCGGTGGCGGCCTGCACCAGACGGTTCAGGATCAGCCGGTCACCCTGAAAGATATTGAAAAGCAAGGGCAGCTCTTTCTGGACCTTCCCGCGGATCACATCCAGCGTATCGGCATTATTCAAGAAACGGTGCATCGCAGTGATCACCTCATCCAGCAACCGCTGGTGCCTGCCTTCCTTGGTAAAGGAAGTCAGAACATCCCCCACCAAAGGCGCGATATCGGTCTGGGCCAATTGACCGGCAATCCGGTCAGAGGCAAAACGAACCAGCCCTTTTTGATCCACGGTTTCCAACAACTGCGGCACCAGTCGAACCAGAAAGACGGACAAGGACCGCGCCCGGCTGGGCGAGGCCAGCCAATTGGACATTTCTCCGGCAAAGTCGATTTCGCGCAATTTCTGCGCAACCGGTTCCTTGGCTAGAAAGTTGTTTTCAATAAAGCCCCCCAGATTATTGGCAATCCGGTGCTGGTTGTTGGGGATGATAGCGGTATGTGGAAAGGGCAGGTTAAGGGGGCGTTTGAAAATCGCCACAACCGCATACCAATCCGCGATCCCGCCGATTGTTGCGGCCTCGGCAAAGGCGGCGATGATTCCCAAGGACGGATAGTGTACCTCGAGGATCTTGGTGATGATCAGGGCGATAAAACATCCCAGCAGGACAAGCGTGGCCAGCATCTTGATCCGGCGCAGCGCGGCAAGCCTGACGATTTCTTGTACTTCAAGGTCGCGCATTCGGGGCTCTTTGCTTTGCTGTTCAGGTTAGGGGTGTTCCTACCACGGCACAGTTCAGATGCCAAATGCTGCTTTGCAGCATTGGGGCTGAATTTCTGTCCTTTCACCCTGTCTTTTTTACTTGGTTTCAGTCGGAAATGGCGATGGTCTTGGAAATATTACAATTGGGATATGGTATTACTAGTCTGTTTTTAAATAATAATCACAAAGCTTACGTGATGCGACGCCACGTCAACTTGGAAAAATGTTGCAATGCAGCATTAGAGGGGCCAAATTAGCGTCATACCCGGGTTGATGAACAACCGGGCCTGACCATGGCTTAGAAAAGAATGGATGATACAATGACCAACAAGACAAACACCAAAGCGACCAAAGACGTGACCGACACTGCTGCTGACATGACCAGCAAAGTAACCGAAGCGACCAGCAAGGTCACCGAAGGCGCGCGTGAATTCGTAAAGCGCACAGCCGGTTCCGCACAAGAACGTGCCGAAGGCGTGTACGAGACCACAAAAACATACAACACCCAGTTGGAAAGCATGCTGCAGCGCGCGGCATCCGGTTACGCCAATATCCTTGGCGGTATCGTTGACGCAGCATTTGCAAACGTGAACCACACGCTGGCCGCGGTTGAGAAACTGGCAGATGCCAAGACCCCATCTGACGCCCTGAAAGTTCAGGCCGACTTCATCCGCGAGCATTCCGCACAAAACATGGAGCACGCCCGCTCTGCCTATGACTATGTGCGCGACGTGGCCTCCGAAGGCACACAGAGCCTGCGTGAAGGCTATGCCAAGATGATGCCATCAAAGGACAAGAAAGCAGCCTAACGCTTTCCAACCCTGACGGCACATAAGAGAAAGCCCGCGTCCTCCCCGCGGGCTTTTTTGCGTTTTGTGAAACGCACAGGCCCGGCCCTTTAGGGCGGAAATGTGCCACAAGATCATCAAATCACGGCTGGCGCGCTTTGCAACGAACCGCACCCTCATAGCGACGCTGGCACCGCATCAGACAAGATGATAAGACCGCGTCAAATGACTGGCTGAAGGGGGCCGCGCGCCGTGTCGCGCAACGCACCGCCCTTTTCACTGATCGCCTCAAGGAGTGTTTGATGAAATTTCGCTTTCCCATTGTTATCATTGACGAAGACTTCCGTTCCGACAACTCGTCCGGGCTGGGCATCCGTGCGATTGCCCAAGCAATCGAAGACGAAGGTTTCGAAATTCTGGGTGCCACCAGCTATGGTGACCTGTCGCAGTTTGCCCAGCAGCAGTCGCGCGCCAGCGCCTTTGTGCTGTCCATCGACGATGAGGAATTCACCCCCGGTCCAGACCTTGATCCAGCCGTCGTCAACCTGCGCAGCTTCATTCAGGAAGTCCGCCGCAAGAACGAAGACGTGCCGATCTATATCTACGGCGAAACCAAGACCAGCCGGCATTTGCCCAATGACATCCTGCGCGCATTGCATGGCTTTATTCACATGTTCGAAGACACGCCAGAGTTTGTGGCCCGGCACATCATTCGTGATGCCAAGGTCTATCTCGAAGGCATTCAACCGCCCTTTTTCAAGGCGTTGCTCGACTATGCCGAGGATGGATCCTACTCGTGGCATTGTCCCGGCCATTCAGGCGGCGTTGCCTTCCTCAAAAGCCCGATCGGGCAGATGTATCACCAGTTCTACGGTGAAAACATGCTGCGGGCGGATGTCTGCAACTCTGTTGAGGAACTGGGCCAGCTGCTTGACCATAACGGTGCCATCGGCGCGTCAGAACGGAACGCGGCGCGGATATTCAATGCCGACCACTGCTTTTTCGTGACCAACGGCACCAGCACATCGAACAAGATGGTTTGGCATCATACGGTGGCCCCCGGTGACGTCGTGGTCGTTGACCGCAACTGCCACAAATCCATCCTGCACAGCATCATCATGACCGGCGCGATCCCGGTGTTCATGAAACCGACACGCAATCACTACGGCATCATCGGCCCGATCCCCAAGGCTGAATTCAATGTCGAGGCGATCAAGGATAAGATCCGTGCAAACCCGCTGCTGGCGCATGTGGATGCCGACACCGTCAAGCCGCGCATCATCACGCTGACCCAGTCAACCTATGACGGGGTGCTGTATAATACCGAGATGATCAAGGACATGCTGGACGGCTATATCGCCAACCTGCATTTCGATGAGGCATGGCTGCCCCACGCGGCCTTTCACCCGTTTTACGGCAATTTCCACTCCATGGGCCGCAAACGCCCGCGCCCGAACCATTCGGTGACCTACGCCACCCAATCCATCCACAAACTGCTTGCCGGGATCAGTCAGGCCAGCCATGTGCTGGTTCAGGACAGCCAGGATACCAAACTGGATCGCCACCTCTTTAATGAGGCCTATCTGATGCACACCAGCACCAGCCCGCAATACAGCATCATCGCCAGCTGTGATGTGGCCGCGGCGATGATGGAACCGCCCGGCGGCACCGCATTGGTTGAGGAAAGCATCCTGGAATCCCTCGATTTCCGCCGCGCCATGCGCAAGGTGGACGATGAATACGGCCAGGATGACTGGTGGTTCCAGGTCTGGGGCCCCGAAGAACTGGACGAAGACGGCGTTGACGATCCTGCCAACTGGGTTCTGAAAAAGACAGACGCAGAAGGCGTTCAGCCCGCCGATGGCGAGGAATCCTGGCATGCCTTTGGGGACATGGCACCGGGCTTTAACATGCTGGACCCGATCAAGGCGACTTTGATCACCCCCGGCCTCAACATTGACGGCCGCTTTGAAGAAACCGGCATTCCCGCGTCCATCGTGACAAAATATCTGGCCGAACATGGCGTGGTGGTTGAAAAGACGGGCCTTTACAGCTTTTTCATCATGTTCACCATTGGCATCACCAAGGGCCGTTGGAATTCATTGCTGACCGAATTGCAGCAGTTCAAGGATGACTACGACAAGAACCAGCCGATGTGGCGCTGCATGCCGGAATTCTGCGCCAAACAACCCCGCTATGAGAAAATGGGCCTTCGCGACCTGTGCCAGCACGTCCATTCGCTCTATGCGAAATATGACGTGGCAATCCTGTCGACGGATATGTACCTCAGCGATCACACGCCAGAGATGACACCAAGCGAGGCGTTTTCATGCATTGCGGCGCGGACGACCCAGCGTGTCCCGATTGACGATCTCGAAGGGCGGATCACCACCAGCCTTGTCACACCCTATCCCCCCGGTATCCCGCTTTTGATCCCGGGTGAGGTGTTCAACAAAAAGATCGTGGAATACCTGAAATTCAACCGTGCCTTCGCACGCGAATGTCCGGGGTTTGAGACCGACATCCACGGTCTTGTCCAAGAGGAAGATGAGGCCGGACAGGTGCAATATTTCGCCGATTGCGTCGCAAAAGACTGACCAACCGGTCATGAACCACCAATAAGAAAGGGCCGCGGCATGTAGATCATGCCGCGGCCCTTTTCACATCATTTTGTCCCGTAGGTGCCGCTCAGTTTGAGGCCCAGACATCCAGCACATAGCGGTTGTCTGCCATCATCTGCTCCATCCAGGCCTCAGCGGCCTGCGCACTTACATCCATCTCTTCTGAATAGATCAGCGTCAGCGCCCGGCGCACGTCAGGCTCCATCCGGCTGCCATCGCCGCAGACGAAAACCTTGGCACCTTTCTGGATCAAGGCCCAGACCGCCTCGCGGTTCTGGCGGATCAGATCCTGCACATAGATCTTTGATTTGTCCTGCCGCGAAAACGCTGTCTGCAGATCAACCAGGCCATCTGCGGCATAGCCCTCCAGCTCTTCGCGGTAGATGTAATCCTGATCGGGATGGCGACAGCCAAAGAACAGCATCGCATCCCCCATATCCTTGCCCGCCCCCTTGAGGGCCGCGCGTTCCTGCAAGAACCCCCGGAAGGGCGCGATGCCGGTGCCGGGGCCGATCATGATCACAGGTGTCTGCAAATCGTCGGGCAGGCGGAACCCGTCGCTGGTGCTGCGCAGGCTGGCCTGAATGGTCGTGCCGGGGGCACTGACCGCAAGGTGGTTCGAACAGACGCCTTCATATTGCCCGTTCCCGGAAATCGCAGGCTCATTCACCACGCCGACCGTGATCGAACAGCGGTCGGGCTGCTGCATCGCAGAAGAAGAGATCGAATAATACCGCGGGTTCATCACTGGCATCAGTTCAAGGAACACGCCAAAGGGCAGTTCGCAGGCCGGGAATTGCTCCAACAGGTCCAGCACGCTCAATCGTTTTTGCTGGACCCCGGCCTTGTAGCCATCAGCGGCCAGATCCTGCAATGCGGGTTTGGACTTTGGGCATTCGGTATATTGCGCCAATGTGACCACGTCTTTGCGCGATGCCACGGTCTGCAATTCAACTGCATCGCTTAGCAATTTCGACATGCTGACCGCCTGTCCCGTGGGCAGCTGGCTGTGCTCTGCCGCGCTGGACTGCAGCCGGATCTGTGTCTCCATGCCATAGCCGAACCGGCGTAGCACGCGGCCCACCAATGCCTCTGAATTGCGCGGCAGCACGCTTAGGTGGTCGCCGGTCTGATAGGACATGCCAGAGGGCAGGGTGATCTCGATATGTCTGGTGGACCGATCAGAGGCCGCAACATTCTGCAGTTTGCGGTTCTCGGCAATCACGACGGGGCGCGCACCAGACGCGGCTGCAGCCGGATTGACCTGTCCCCCCGACAACACTTCGACCTGATAAAGTGGCTCGGATGCCGCCGTATCGCTCAAATCAACATCAATACCCAGGGCGTCGGCCACGCTCGGCCATAGTTTGGCCGACCAGGCGTCGAACTGCTCGTCAATATCATCGCGCGCATCGCCCTCGGCGCGCGCTGCAATGCGGGTGCCGCCCAATTGTTCCAGCCGCGCATCAATGCTGCGCGGGGTCGCCTGAAAGGTCGACGCCCAGTCGCTGTGCCCACAGCCAAAGACGGCAAAATGCACGCCCTTTGCCGTGCCTTCGGGCGCGTTGTCCAGCCAATGCACAAATTCCTGCGCATTGTCCGGCGGCGTCCCGTTGTAGGACGCACAGGCGATGATCACCGCCCCCGATTTGGGCAGTTTGTCCGTGTAGGCGTCCAACTCGCCCAGGGTCACGTCAAACCCGCCGGCATCCGCCGCGCGGGCCAGGCTGCGGGCATAGTCTTCGGTCGTGCCAAGGTTTGAACCATAAAGGATCAGGGCAGGCGTGCCATGTCCCGGCCGCTTGGCGCTGGCGGACAGGCCATCGGCGGCCATCTCGTTCTGTGGTGCCGCACCGGGCACCAATATGCTGCGCTGGATGTCCTTGCGCGGGCGCACCTTCATCTTGAAGCCGTCAGGCTTGATCGACATGCTTTCCTTGATCTTCAGCTTGTAATTGGTGTGATCCACCAATTCGAAGCGCTGCAGGATCATGCCCATGACCAAAACCGCCTCTTGCATCGCAAACTGCCGCCCGATGCAGGCCCGCTGGCCGTTGCCAAAGGGTTTATAGGCATCCACGGGCCGCGCAGCGACGGCCTCTTTTGAGAAATTGTCAGGGTTGAAACTTTCCGCATCCTCGCCCCAGACGCTCTTGTCGCGGTGCAACATCAGCGTCAGCACAGTGGTAAAGGTCCGTTCCTTCAGCTTGTATTTCCCGCCAATCACCTCGTCCTTGTAGGGATAGACCGAAAATGCCGGTGCGGTGGGCCACAGCCGCAGCGCTTCTTGAATGATCTGGCTGACATATTGCAGCTGATTGACCTGCTTGAGTGTCGGCTGCACCGATATGTCCCGCCCCAGCACGCTGTCGACCTCGGCATAGGCGCGGGCCAGAACCTCGGGATGGTTCATCAGGAAATAAAGGGTAAAGGACATCAATCCCGATGTCGTCTCATGCCCTGCAATCAAAAAGGTGTTGATCTGATAGCGGATATTCTCATCCGACAGGCTTTCACCCGTGACCTTGTCGACCCCGTCGAGCATATAGTTGAGCAGATCGTTTGTCGCCCGGTCGCCGCCCTTGCGCCGCTCTGCAATAATTTCGTCCACCAGATTGTTCATATAGGCGACATCTGTCTGCATCTTGTCCAGACGGCGACGCAGCAGGGTGCTTTCGAATGGCAATCCGCGCTGCATCATACAGGTCTCCAGGGTATTGGTCAGCGCGGTAATGAACGGGTGGTAATCCTGGCGGTAGAATGAATTGAACCGGTAGTTAAAGCCGCAGATGCCGATGGTATCCAAGGCCACAGCCGTCATGTCGTGGACCACGTCAATCTCGTCATCCGCATTCAGGCGTTCCCACTTCATGCACAGCTGACCCGCCACATCCAGCATCATCGGCATGTAATTCGTCATTGCCTGCCTGCTAAAGGTCGGCAAAAGGATGTTATGCGCCTTGGACCAATTGGGTTCCTGCGTGTCGCCCGTAAACAGACCATCCCCACCGATCGCCCGAACCCGGCGCAGCGACCCGCGCACGGCCTTGTCAAACCGGGTCTCGTCACACAACTCGGCAACCAGATCATGGCCAGAGACCACAACCAGCGGCGTGCCCATCATGTCCATGCGGATAATCGGCCCCAATTCACGCGTGAGATCCATCAGGCTTTGCAATGGCTGATCCTTGTCGACCGACAGGATATTCCCAAGCATCGGAGTCTTGTCCGGCATGGGGATGCGTTCAAGTTTCGGTGTCTCGGACAACTGTGTTCCCTTTCAATGTGATCCCGTACAAATCGCTTTAGACATTTCACAGGAAAATTGCAGCCGCAGGTTGATTGATCCGCACAGCTCCGGCGCAGGCGTGCGCCTGCGCGGCTTCTCCTCCTCGTCTTGGATCAAATGCTAGCGCAGCCAATCTGGCACGTCTACGCGCATCATCTGCCAGCGCGGCGGCCCATGGCGCAGGGCGTCCGGCGTCAGAGGGCCAAACAGAGGCTTAACCCAAGTGATAATTGATTTTTCGGCGGTTCCAGCAAATGGAAAGCCGAAATACCTTCCGTTACGTGAAGTATTATGCGTTTTGCTTAATGGACAAACCCGGCAAATCAAATAGTGTTAATAGCATTGAAATCTGTAGGGAATGACACAAGTCAATTTCGGGATAACCCGAAACACATTCAGTCATACAGTCAGACGAGGACACGGATAAATTGCGAAGGCTGGAAATACTGCTGATCGCGATTTGTATCGTCGCAACGCTGGGTTTGTCGCTGAACAGTGCGCGGAACAACAATGCCATGGGCAATGGTGAGTTCCAGCGCCTGACCGAAAGCACGATCATTGCCCTGGAAGACAGGATGCTGACCTATCTGCAAAGCCTGAATGGGGCGGCAGCCTTTTTTAGTTCGTCAGACAGCGTTTCGATTGCAGAATTCGACAATTATGTGGACACGCTTAATATCGCCGAATATTTGCCGGGCATCAACGGGATCGGCTTTATTGAACCCTCTGAGGCCACGGATGAGGCGGCATTTTTGGGCCGGATGCGCGATATGGGCCTTCCGGACTTTGAAATTCGTCCCGATACCACCGGGCCGGAACGCTTTGTCATCATGCGGATTTCGCCGCTTGAGCCGAACAAAGAGGCATTGGGCCTCGACATCACTTTTGAAGTGGGCCGGCGCACCGCCGCTCAGGTGTCGCGCGAAACCCGGACACCGCAGCTGACGCCGCGCATCCTTCTGGTTCAGGACGCAACCAAGGAACCCGGTTTCTTGCTGCTGCGGCCGTTGTATTGGGAAGACGCCATCGTGCGCCCCCCGAGCGCGCCAGAAGAGGGGTTTCGGGGCTGGGTCTATGCGCCTTTTGTGGGCAATAACCTGCTGAACAATCTGACTGCCAGCGTCGGCACCAGTTTCCAGTTCGAGGTGTTCGATGGCCGCACCACGGACCCTGAGACGCGGATTTTTGCCTCTGACAGGTCGTCCGAACTGAACGGCAGATATACCGCGACCTATGAAATAGAGAAATTTGGCCGCATCTGGACGGTGGCCTTTGCCAGCACGCCATTTTTTGAACGTGGTTTTTACAACCTGATCCCCTATGCCATCTTGCTGGTGGGCGCGTTGCTGACCGCGATGTTGATTTACACCGTGCGCAATCACAGCATCCGCACAAGGGCCCTGGCCGATCTTGCCGCCATCCGGGCCCGCCAGATCAGCGCCCGCGAACAGGAAAACCGGTCTGTGGTGGAAAATGCCGTGACGGCGATTCTTATTCTCAGCGCAGACCAGAAGGTGATTTTTGCCAATCAGGCGGCGCAAACCTGCTTCGGATACGGTCCTGGCGAAATGCAGGGGCTGACATTCACAGATTTTGTAACGGAACTGGACGTCCCCGCAGAAGATCACAACGCCAAAGGTCTGACCCAAACCGGCGAGGAACTGGTTCTTGATCTGCAGCGCAACAGCTGGAAAACAGCCGAAGGTGTGCCGCGCATCACGGCAATCGTGCGGGATTTGACCACACTACATGCAGCCCAGCGTGAGGTTCAAAAGACCAAGACATCCTATGATCTGGCGCTCAAAGGCGGGCAAATCGGCGTTTTCGACGTGGATTTGCGCACCGGCAAGTCAGAGGTGTCAGACACCTGGCGCGATCTGCTGGCGGTGCCTGCAGACATCGACGTCAACCCACAGGAAATCTTTCTCAGCCGGGTTCACCCCGATGACTTACCGATCCTGAAGGCCGCCGATGAAGCCTGTATTGAGGGAAACACACGACGCTCGATTTCCGAATTCCGCATGGCATTTCCGGGGGGTATCTGGCGTTGGATGCGGTCCGATGCCGTGGTCGTGGAACGCGATGCAACCGGCAAGGCGGTACGGCTGATCGGCACCCAGACCGACGTCACCGATCTGCGCCATGCGCGCAACGCATTGGAAAGCAGCGAACAACGCTTTCGACAGCTTTTGGCCGCCGCACCCATTGGCATGGCGCTGATGACGGAGGATGGCAGGTTCACGGCCGTGAACGCCGCCTTCTGTAATCTTGTGGGCGAGGATGAGCAAAAACTGCTGACACAAAAAACCCTGACTGATTTGATGCCACAGGATGCAGCCACCCTCATGTATGATCAGATCCGTGAAATGGTCAGCCAGGACGACAACGCAATCTACACTGCCGAACACCTCTTGCACCACTCCAGCGGAGAGGACCGCTGGGGCCTGTTCAACATATCCTGGACCTTTGACAAGAACCTGGGCGGAAACGCATTCATCGCGCAGATCAACGACATCACCGACAAAAAGAAGCTGGAGCAGGCCAAGAACCAATTCGTCTCGACCGTAAGCCACGAACTGCGTACGCCCCTGACGTCGATCAAGGGCGCGCTGGGCATCATCACGGGTTCTGACAAGGGTGAGCTGAGCGCGGGCAACAAACGCCTGATCGAGATCGCCCGGTCAAACACCGACCGTTTGACCGCCATTGTGAATGATATCCTCGATCTTGAGAAAATATCGTCGGGGGAAATCTCCTTTGACTTTCATCCCGAAGATATGGGCGACCTGATCAAGCAATCGGTGCAGGAACTGGCCCCCTATGCCATCACCCACAAAAACACCCTCTCCATCGAAGTGCCGGATACGCCGCTGATGGTCTGGGCGGATATGGGGCGCACGAAACAAGTCCTGTTCAATCTGATATCCAACGCCTGCAAATATTCCAGCGATGACACCGACGTCCTGATCCGCGCCAAAGCTGTGGATGGTCGCGCCATCGTCTATGTTCAGAACCACGGCCCCGGCATCCCCGAAAGTTTCCGACCAAAAATGTTCGGCGTTTTTTCGCAGGTTGATTCGTCAGACACCCGCGCCAAGGGGGGCACAGGACTGGGCCTCAACATCACCAAGCAGATCGTCAGCCGCCATGACGGCACGATCAACTTTGAATGCCAGCCGAACGGCGTGACAGTGTTTTGGTTCTCCTACCCGCTCTATGTCGCAGATGACGAACAAACGGTGGTACCAGAGCAGGTAAACAGGAACATCAAAGGCAGCCGCCCGCGCGTCATGCATCTTGAAGATGACCATGACTTTGCAGAAATTGTCCGGTCCAGCCTCAGCGGGGTGGCCGACATCGTCAACGTCACGACCGTGGCCGCAGCACGCAAGATCATGGAAGACGGCAATTTTGATGTGATCATCCTGGATTGGTCCTTGCCCGATGGTGATGCCATCAGCCTGTTGGATGACATCGACCAGTCCGTTCGCGTCTTTGGCCTTTCAGCGGCCTCGGATATGCGATACCATGATCAGCTGGTTGGCAATCTGGTGAAATCCCGCACGGATTTGAAAACCATAGAGAATTACGTTCTGGGGTCAGACGCCCTGATGTCATGATTAATTTGCCGCGCTGGCAAAATGGTCAATTTTCGCCACATTCTTGCCAAGTTACTCCGTCATTGACGAAGGCAATTAGCCCTAAGACCGTGCCGATTTTCGTCATGTGATCCGGGCCAGGTAACGGAATGTAGTTTACGTGTTAAATTTGTTTAAACAGACCCGGAATGGCGCAGCGCTGGCTTTTGGTGGCTTGCTCTCAGCCGGATGGTACATCTCCGCCAACAGCCTCTTGTCCGGTACAGCGATGCACAGCCTTGCTGTGGCGGGGGCCATCGTGATTGCTGGCATCACGCCGATGTGGGTATCATCGCGCGCGATGGCGAAACGCGCGTCATCCCAGAACCGCAGCCTTTCCCAGCGTCTGATGGCCTTTGACCGGCATGTTCTGGTCAATGTGGTCGACACGCAGGGCAAGTTGACCGAAGTGAATGACCAGATGCTTCAGGTCACAGGATACGCACTTGATACTTTGGTCGGACAGCCGGTCAGCATGCTATATGCCGACAACGAAGGGCATAACCTTGCCCATGCGATCAGCAAGTGTCTGCGTCGCGGCGAGACCTGGCAGGGCGAAACCCCGCTGCGCTGTGCCGATGGCCGGGTCATTGTGACCCATTCCACCATCATCCCGCTGTTTGACTCCAAGGGGAAATGGACCGGTTCCATCGCCGCGCGCACAGACATCACCCGTATGATGAAACTGCTGGGCGAACATGAAACAATCGAAACGTTGGACGAATTGCGCGACGATATCTGGATTCTGGATGCCGATACGCAGAATTTCACCTATATGAACAAATCCGCACTGTCCCGGCTGAAATGGTCACACGACAGCCTGCGAGAGCAAGGCATTCGCGACATCGCCCCACTGGAGGGGGCCGATGACCTGGTCACGGCCTGTGACCAGATGCGCCACGATTCCCAGAACCTTGCCCATACCGAGGTGGTCCTTGCCGGCATCACATTCGCCGTCACAATCAAATTCCTGCAGGTCGGCAACCAGGCCGACAGGTTTCTCTTTGTGTTGAATGACATTTCCGAACGTCTGGCTGAGGAACGCACAAAATCTGACTTCATTTCCATGGTCAGCCACGAATTGCGCTCTCCGTTGACGTCGATCAAAGGGTCGATGGGGCTGCTGCTGTCAAAGGCCGCTGGCGACATTCCCGAAAAGGCGCAAGCCTTGCTGGAAATCGCCCACCGCAATGCGGACCGGCTTGTTCTGATCATCAATGACATCCTCGACCTTGAGAAAATTTCAACCGGGCGAATGGAATTCGAAACCACAATCGGTGATCTGTGCGATCTGATCCGAGAAAGCGACCATGCAAATGAAATGCTGTTGCAGCGCTATGGTTTGCAGATTGAGATTGCCGGTACCGATCATCCGATCCTGCTGGAGACAGATCACAATCGCGTGATGCAAGTTTTGAATAATTTAATTTCGAATGCTTGTAAGTTCTCGCCTCCAGGTGGAAAGGTGCATATCATCGTCCAAGAGGGTACCAATGAGGTCAAAATCTCTGTAAAAGACCATGGAACCGGTATTCCTGAGGGCGATCAGCACAAAATCTTCCAGCGTTTTGCTGACCTCCAGAACTCCGATCGCGCAACCAAAGGTGGTACGGGACTTGGATTAAGCATCTGCAAGGCTATTGTAGAAAGCCTCGGAGGTAGGATAGGGTTCGAGACAAGAGAAGGTAAGGGGACGGAATTCTATTTCGTTCTTCCAATATCTCAGGGGCTTGGCAACGAGGAACTGGCAGTTTCTGAAATGCGAGAGGCTTCCTGATCGGGAGAGAAGATGATCAAGTTGCTGCACGTCGAAGACGATGCCGACATTCGCGAAATCGCAGAAATGTCACTCAGCCTCACAGGTGAATTCGATATCATACAATGCGCGTCCGGCGAAGACGCGCTTTCGCGCGTTGCTGATTACACGCCCGACGTGATCCTTTTGGATATGATGATGCCGGGCATGACCGGGCGACAGACCCTCGAAGCCATGCGCAAGATGCCGCATCTGGCCGATGTGCCTGCGATATTCATGACCGCACGCGCCCAGTTCGACGAACAAGAAGAGCTGCGCAAGATCGGCGCGGCCGAGGTGATCAGCAAACCGTTTGATCCCATGGAACTTGGCGAACAGATCAAGGCAGCAATCAAAAAATAATCCCCCTCAGCGTACCGCTTGAGGAGGATCATGGTTCTTGGCCAAATGGGTCAATGCCAACTGGCCCTTGCGATAGGGCCCCGCGTCAGGCTGGGGTGCGCAGGATGTCGTTGCAGCTCGACAGGAACATATCCATATTCAGGATCAGTTGCTCTGGACATTCCGGCAGGGCTGCGCATTCGCTTTGCAGATGGGAAATAATCTCGTTCTCGCAATGCCGGGCGCTATCGCCAAGCGCTGCAAAACCCAGCGACCCTGCGGATCCCGCAATCTGGTGCAGGATCGACTGCGCGGCTGCCAGATGCGCGCAGATGTCCTCAACGCAATCGGCCTCCCAGGCGGCAATCGCGTGAGAGGCAATATTCGTCTTACGATCTTCGAGCATCGTCAAAAAGCGGTCTCTGACCCGGTCAAGGCCGGGAAGTATGTCTTTCACGCTGTTTGTCCCAAATGCCAAAAATCACGTTTGTTGTATTCATGTTCTGCCGCTGCCGCCTCTGCCGATGCATGGGCAGTTGAAACCGCCTCCATGACAGAGCTGCCAGCCTTCCAGATCAGGCGCACGGCATCACCGGCGCTGACACGTGGTTCTACGCGATTGCCCTTGTTGTCAAACAGTTCCGTTGTGGCAAGCGACAGGTTCACAGCATCCATGACCTTGCGCGATTCCGGCCGCCATCCGCTTTCGGTGATACAGACATATGTCCCATTGCCCGCATAGGACATCAGGAATTGCCGACCCTCCAACGTGTCAGAGATGACTTCGGCAACATCCGACACCAATGAGAAAAACTCAAAAGCGGTCATTTCAGCATAGAAGGTTTCGATACCGCGAATGGTAAAGGCAAAAGCCGTAGACCCAAAAAGCGCGTTACGCGACAATTGCGATACGTAATTCTCCATGGCCATATATTCGATGACATTATCAACATCATAGATAGAGATGGGCTCATAAAGCTCGATTGTATTGCCTTCTGATGGCGCGGATTGCGTCGCCAGGATTTTCTGGGTGCGTGACTGGCGCGCCTCGACCAGACCCTCAACAAGGGTGATGCGTGCTTTCAGTTCGGACACCTCGAACGGTTTGGTCACGTAATCGGTGGCCCCCGCCGCAAAGGCCGCGTCGATGTACCGTTTGTCGGTCATCGCGGTCAGCATCAGGATCGGCGTATCCGCAAAACGCGCGATGTCGCGGATCTTTCGCGTCAATTCGATACCATCCATTCCGGGCATTTGGATATCCAGCAAGAAACAGTCGAAACTGCCGCTCTCATCACCGTCGAGCAGCTCCAATGCCGCCATGCCGGATTCGGCTGTGGTAACCTCGTGCCCACCGATGGCTAGAACAAATTGCTCCAGCAATTCAAGGATGATCGGATCGTCATCTACTGCCAGGATTTGCATTGCGTTCTCCAGTTTCGTATCGCATTTCCCGGAATGGGTGTGAATGCGCAGTTGTTCTCTTGCTCCGTTGATGCCAGTTATTTGTGGCCAAATTTGGGCATATGGTTGGATATTAACTGATAAAACACTTCTTTTGCTCGAAAGATCAAAGTTTAACGCCTTTCGGTTTCGCATTCTGGCGCGCCGCCCGATTCAATATCGCCGCCCAATATCACTTTGTTCACTCGCGAACCCCTTATTTTCAAGGTTCCACCTGCGGTAGTATCGGTCTGCCGATCATTTAAAGCCACAAAACCGTGCCGTCCTTGATGCAGGAAAAATGTTGCGAAAAAATCGCAGCTACTGGCTGGAGGCGGCGAAAAACGCGCAGTTTTGCCTTTGCACAGGGACCGGAGCCCAAAGATTCAGGCCCCGAAATGCAGATCTTTCCACTTTTCGCCACATTTGAAACCCGTGCCGCAGACCTTCCTGACCGGGCATAATGTTGGCGCTAAACCGCCTGTTCCCTTGCGCGTTAGATGATGGCTTTCTCGTCAAACCGCTCCGCGCGCTCCAGCCGGGAAAAGCTGAACGGCGTCAGATCCAGAGTACGGTATTCACCATATGCAATCAGTTCTGCCACCCCCCGGCCCAAAGCTGGCGATTGTTGCAGCCCATGCCCCGAGAAACCATTCATGAAGACAAAGTTGTCAACGATCCCGTGACGCCCGATCACGGCATTCTGGTCAAAGGTGTTATAGGCATAATGGCCGACCCATTCGTTGATGACCTTGACCTGCTCAAAGGCCGGGATCCGCGTGGCGATCACGGGCCAGACTTTTTCCTGCCAAATACTGTGATCAAAACTGAAATCATCAAACGCCACATCCACATCATCCTCCGGCGCGCAACCGGCCATATAGTACCGCCCATCGGTTCTGACGTGAATGCCAGTGGGGTCGATGGTCAGCGGCAGGTCCTGCGCCAGCGGCTGGGCCGCGTCGAACACAAAGGTATATCGCTTGCGGGGCCGAACCGGCAGTTCAATACCCGCCATGCGCGAGGTCGCCACCGCACGCGGGCCAGAGGCATTCACGACCGTTCCGCAGCTTATCACGGCACCTGACTTCAGCGTGACCGTCTCTACCGCCGTGCCCTTGGCGTTCAGGCCCATCGCGGTGACTTCGTCATGGATGTATTCCACGCCGTTGCGGCGGGCCATGCGTTTGAACCAGTCAAACATCGTGCCGCCGTCAAAATACCCCTCGTTATGGGTGTTGTGGTTGCCCGCGATGATGTCGTCCAACTGGTAGAACGGATAGGCCGCTGCGATCTCGTCGCGGCTCATGTGGCGGGTCTGGGCACCTGCGGCGCGCTGTATTGCCTGATTGTGTTTCAGCGCCTGGGCAAAGGCGGGGGTATCGGCAAGGTACATATAGCCGAAACTGTGCAATCTCAGCTCTGGCACCTCGGGCGCGCCGCCCATGAACTGCCTGAAATTATGCACAAATTCCGCGCCAAATTGGGAAATCTGGATATTGGTCAGATTGGAAAACTGCTGCCGGATGCACGAATTCGTATGGCTGGTCGATGCAAAACGATAGCTGGGATCGCGTTCAACCACCAGAACCCGGCCCGCAAATCCTGCGGTGCAGGTCAGCCACCAGGCCAGCGAAGAGCCGTAAATCGCCCCGCCCACGATCACGACGTCATAAGATGTATGCTGCGCTGCGCTCATGTCTGGCACCGATTCTCAAGGGACTGCAGAAAAGGTCTATCGCACGCAGGCCGCTTGCGTAAATCCATCTGATCCATGCGCCAACATGGCCCCTGTGCCATCACTGCCGCAATCGCGACGGATCCGGCCAGGATCAGGACCAAACCAACAGCGCCACCGCCCGATGTGGCGCGTCCCTGTCCTTGATGTCGTTTTCATCATTGAGCGGCGGGCCGTCGCGGGCCATGGTGGGGCCATGAAAACACCGCTGATCGACAACCTGCAATACGCCAATTTTTCCCCGCGCATTTTCGAACAGATGCGCGCGGGTGGCGTGGATGCTGTGCATGTGACCATCGCCTATCACGAAAGCTTTCGTGAGATGGTGTTGAACCTTGAACGCTGGAACCGCTGGTTCGAGGACCATCCCGACCTGATCTTCAAAGGCACGACAGCCGCCGATGTGCGTCTGGCGCAGCAAACCGGGCGCACCGCGATCTTCTTTGGCTTTCAAAACCCCAGCCCGATAGAGGATGACATCGGACTGGTCGAGATATGCCATCAACTTGGCATTCGTTTCATGCAGTTGACCTATAACAACCAATCCCTCTTGGCGACGGGCTGTTACGAGGACGACGACACCGGCCTGACCCGCATGGGCCGCGCGGTGGTCACCGAGATGAACCGCGTGGGAATGGTGATCGACATGAGCCATTCTGCCGAACGCTCCACGCTTGAGGCGATCGACCATTCGACCCGTCCCATCGCCATCACACATGCCAACCCGCATTGGTGGCACGCGGCCCTGCGCAATAAATCCGACAATGTTCTCAAGGCTTTGACCGGTGCAGGGGGCATGTTGGGCTTTTCGGTATACCCCCATCACCTTGCGGGCGGTTCTGACTGCACGCTTGATGCCTTCAGCCAGATGATTGCCGAAGCCGCAGCCCGCTACGGGGTCGAGAACCTCGGCATTGGCACCGACCTGTGTCAGGATCAGCCTGACAGCGTTGTCGAATGGATGCGCGTCGGCCGCTGGACCAAGGGCATTGATTATGGCGAAGGTTCCGCCGGAAACGCAGGCTTTCCTCCGATGCCCTCATGGTTCAACGACAACCGCGACTTTGACAACATCCGCACCGGCTTGCAGGCCACGGGCATGTCCAGCGCCGAGGTTGCAGGCATCATGGGCGGCAATTGGCTGCGGTTTTACGAGACCAGCTTTGGTGCGGCATGAAAGATGACGTGATCCCGCCCCAGACCGATCTGCGCAGCCCGCCACAGGTGATGCGCCTTGCCCGTATGGGCGCGATGTTCCCCACGCGCCTGTCGTTCCTGCGCAGCCTGATGCGCCGGCTGGCGGCTGAAAATGTAACCGTCACACGCCCTGTGTGGCAGATGTCAGAGGATGGTTTCGGCCATGCGGTCTACAGCCTTGATCTGGGCGGGCATGTGTATTCGCTGGTCGCGGTCTCTACCGATCTGCCGCCCGAATTGCGCACCGACCGCGTGATCGCCACCGCATGGGACAGCGCCTATGTCCTTTATGACGGCGTGCCGGACCAGGAAGAGATTGCCCGCATCACCGCCGCCGCCCCCAAGCAAGAGGCAGCCCGCTTTACTGAACGCGACCTGATCCTCAGCCGTGCCAATAAATCCGTGCGCCTCTTTGCCCATGTGGTGGAGGCCCTGCGCGCAGGCCGCCAGCCCGACCGCGACATGATCCGCGATGTGGGCTACCTGATGCGCACGACAGCCGTTTATGGCAATGGCAAGTTCGGCATCGCGGACCGAAACCTGATCGACAGCCGTACGGGCCTCGAAGGCCCCTTTGCCGCCGAGATGCTGACCGTTTGGCTGATCCGCCATTTCACCCATGATCTGGTCGAACATACCGGAAAGGGCCGCCTTGATCCGCAGCTGAAACGCCACCTTGGGATTGGCAATTCGACCGGGCTGGGCATGGCTCCGTTTTTGGTCAACCATCCGGTATTGCTGAACAATTGGATGCTGGTGCGGGAAACCGCATTGGCCCGTGTCCGGGCCATTGACCGGCTGGAGGGGGCGCAGCAGGACCGCCTGCACCAGCTTGCCGCCCGCGCCGCCACCCATCTGGCCGAATGGAACGTGCCCGACCCCGCCCATCAGGCGCGCATCGACGCGCTGCGCGGTGACTGGGACAGGGTCCGTGCCCGGTTCGACTTTGGCGTGCAACGGCCATTGGATCACGCGATGACCAGCATCCAGCACGCCAGTTTTGACGTACAGGAACTGACGGCGGCCATGTTCATCGAACCCTTTGGCGATCTGGTCGATGGTTTGGCCGATTGCCTGGGCGACCCCTTTGGCGGCTTTTGCCCGCCTGTGGGCAAACTGCAGGCCCTGCGCGACTTGATTGAGACGCAGTTCACATGGGCGCTGACCCCTGACTATGACGCGCCGGAAAATTGCGGCCAGTTCTGGTATGTCTCCGAGGCCAAACAAGAACCCCGGCTTGGCCTGCGCTTTGAAGAGGACGGCGCGGCGCTGGAAAGCCCCCTTGATATCGGTCGCCGGATCAAGGCGCTGCATGTGGCGTTGCTGTCCGAACAGGGCAGCCTTGCGGAATTTCTTGCCGCGCATCCAGAACATGCGTTGGCTGTGTCACGGGTCCAGATGGGCGCGCGCTATCCCTATGCCGAAATTCAGGACAACCTGATTGCCACCTCCTGCCTGCCCATCGACATGCTGCGCTGCAAGCTGTCGTTCTTTGGCGCATCCAAGTTCGATCCCAAATCCGACCGCTGGACCCGGATTACCCTATGCCAGGGCGCGCCCCTGGCGGGCGATCTGCGTGACAATGCCGACGATTGGTGGCTGCCGGTATTCCAGCCATGATGTGTTCGGCCAATGAGGTCATGACACTGGCCGCCAAGGCCGCCCTTGGCGGTGGCGCGCCACCGGCGCAGGCCAGCGCCTTTGGCCGCGCAGCCCTGTGTCATCTGATCGCCGGACGCTCTGACAAGGCGCTCATGGATGCGCTGGGGGCCTTGCCCGACGGCCCGATCCTGTCGCTGCCGCTGGCCTTCCTCGCATTGACCGAAGGCACAGGATCTGAATCTGGGTCAGGATCAGGCACTGGCACGCGGGCCACCGGCAGCATGCCCGAAACCGATCTGACCCTCAGCTACGCCGAGGCGCAGCCCTTTGCCACCTCAGCGGTGCCGCAGGCAGGTATGATCACGGTGCAGATGACCCTGAGCGAACCTGCCCAGATCCCCCCCGTCGCCCGTGTTCAGATCGCACAGCCGCTTGCCGATCAGATGACCGCCCTTGCGGCCAAACGGCTG
>Ga0213868_10001050_pt1 | contig 26696 bp, 20 predicted proteins | sample PICome_9_FD_160087 | JGI IMG/M metagenome (GOLD analysis project Ga0213868, IMG submission 160087) | Coastal seawater microbial communities near Pivers Island, North Carolina, United States - PICO127 | ecosystem: Environmental > Aquatic > Marine > Coastal | place: USA: North Carolina... | reverse complement strand
GCCCTAGCCATACGACCTAACCATACGACCTAACCATACTTCTCAGCCGAACTGTCTAGCTCTCCTTTACCCTAATTCGTCTTAATTCAAAAATTGTCATTTCATGTGCTATCTTTGGTGCAGAGTATATTTGTCTGCGCCCTGTGGATTCCCGCAGGATTTAAATCATAAAGGTATACGCTTGACTGCTTATGGCCCAACCACTTTTTCCCCTGTGAAAATAATCTTTCCAGGGACTCTAATTATCGCTAGTCTGCTATCGGCCTGTTCGCTGATACCTCAGCCGAGTTCTCCAAGTTGTCCTCCTATAGAAATCATTGAATTGCCGGACTCTGAGCAGACCTGTCCAGAACCGGTAATTATCGAGCGTATAGTGACCAAAACCCTGCCAGCACCGCTGCCACCCATGGCCAGCACTGCGGGAAAATTGCATCTGCCGATAGTGGGTGCGGTGGAGTGGGCGCGCATCGAGCCGGCCAACCTGTGGATTGAGTCGCGCATAGATACAGGGGCCGATACCACCTCCATCCACGCCGAAGATATCCAGCTGCTTGAGAAGGACGGTAAGCGCTATGTCAGCTTTGTGCTGATTGATGCGCTGACTGGCAGCAGGCATCCCCAGGAATTAAGGCTGCGACGCCGGGTATTGATCAAACAGAATGGCAGCCCGGACCAGCGCCGCTATGTAGTACGTATGTGGGTAACGGTGGGTGAAACCCGCTCGCGAATTGATGTTAACCTGACTGATCGCAGCAATTTTGATTACCCACTGTTGATTGGCCGCAACTTTCTCGTCGATACCATGATTGTCGATGTCAGTCGCCATCACACCATGGCTGCCCACAGGCGGTCAGCTGATGATTAACTCAAAAGTCCAGATCGGCCTGATTGCCGGTGTGCTGTTTGCACTGGGTATAGGTCTGACCCTCTACAAGGCAATTGTGCTGGATTTGCCACTGGTGCCGGATCAATATCGCGAGGTCTGGACTGTCGAGTCGAAAACCAGTTTTGCACCGACACAGTTGCACAGCAGCGCCGCCACTAAGACAACAGTCAAGGTAGGGTTGAAGTTACCCACTGCTCAGGCGGGTTGGGTTATTCTAGAGGAGCACTTTGCCTCATCCGGATTTGGCTTTTCGATTATTGAAGAGAGTGACGGAAGCAGCGTGGCCCGCTGGACGCGTCAGAATCTCGATCGAGCGACGACTCTCTACTATAAAATGCAGATCTATCGTGCCAGCGAAAACCGCGCACTGCCATCGCTACCCCTGTCAGAGGTGCAAAAACCACTGCTGGAAGCGGATCAGCAGGCGGCAATGGATCGTCTCTTGGATAGATTGCAAAAGCAGTCGTCCGATATCGACAGCTTTGTGCAATTGCTGCTGCAGGAGTTTCTCCGCGACTCCCCGGACCAGGATACCCTTTTCCTGATCGACGCCTATGAAGAGGATTCCTTTGCGGTGCTGATGGATGTGTTGGCAATGGCCAATATCAGTGCCCACCAGATTCGCGGAATTGTTCTGGAAGATGGCCGCCGCCGACAGACTCTCAGTTCCCTGATTGAAATCTACAACGGAGAGCGCTGGCGTATTTTCGACCCACTTACCGCGAGTCCCGGATTGCCCGACAACTTCTTTATTTGGCAGCGCGGCGATGGTTCGGTGCTAAATGTGGTGGGCGGTCGTAATTCAAGCCTTGAGTTTGCTCTGGTCAGCAATAGTCTGCCGGCAAAAGCGGTAGTGGGAATGGAGCAGCGCTCGGATAAGTTCGCTATTTTAGACTTTTCGATTTATACCCTTCCGGTGGAACAGCAGGGTATTTTTAAGGGGCTTTTATTAATTCCGGTGGCCGCGCTGGTGGTGGTCTTTATGCGACTGCTGGTCGGTATTAAGACCTCTGGCACCTTTATGCCGATTCTGATTGCACTGGCGTTTATTCAAACCACATTATTGATAGGCCTGGCGATATTTCTCGGTTTAATCGGTATAGGCCTGTGGATTCGCTCTTATCTCAGCCATCTAAACCTGCTACTGGTGGCGCGGGTGGCAACGGTGATTATTATGGTGATTCTGTTGATGGCAGCTCTGGCGGTCATCAGTTACCGGCTGGGGTTGGACCAGGTGTTGACGGTGACCTTTTTCCCCACGGTAATTGTCGCCTGGACTATCGAGCGTATGTCAATTCTCTGGGAGGAAGAGGGCGGTCACGAGGTGTTGATTCAGGGCAGTGGCAGCTTGCTGGTGGCGGTGCTGGCCTATCTGGTGATGTCCAACCAGCTGGTTGAACATCTGACCTTTAATTTTCCCGAGCTGACTCTGAGTTTACTCGGGGTGATTTTGCTGCTTGGCAAATACACCGGTTACCGTCTCTCGGAATTATACCGTTTCAGGGATATGGGTTCTCAATAGACGTATGGCTAAGCTAATTTCGCCTTTTGAACTTCGCAGCCTTGGTATTCTGGGAATGAATGCCCGCAATATCAGCTTTATCGGCCGCTATAACCAACGTAAAAACTATCGCCTTGTAGATAATAAACTGCAGACTAAAAGTGCGGCGCTATCGCGTGGTATTCCGGTGCCGGAACTCTATGGCACAGTGGAGTATCAATTCCAGATTAAAGATATGCTCGATAATTTGAGGGGCCGCGATAGCTTTGTGATTAAGCCAGCCCAGGGCAGCGGTGGCAAAGGGATTCTGGTGATCACCGGGCGCGATGGCGAGCTTTTTGTAAGGTCCAGCGGTGCGCTGATTGATGAGCGCGAGGTTCGCCGTCACAGCTCCAATATTCTCGCCGGACTGCACAGCCTTGGCGGTCGCAATGATTGCGCGATGATCGAGGCCTTAATTGAGTTTGACCCGGTGCTTAAAGACTATAGTTTTGAGGGTGTTCCAGATATCCGGGTGATTGTTTTTCGCGGTGTACCGGTGATGGCTATGATGCGCTGTGCCACTCACAGTTCCGATGGCAAGGCCAACCTGCATCAGGGTGCGGTGGGAGTGGGTATTGATATTGGCAGCGGGCAGAGTATCTGCGCAGTCCAGCACAACCGTATTGTTAGCCGTCACCCGGACACTAATATTACTTTTGATCAGTTAAAAATTCCCCACTGGCAGCAGGTTCTGGAGCTGGCCGCCAGCTGTGCCAGTATGACCGGGCTGGACTACCTGGGTGCGGATATTGTGCTCGACTGTCAGGCTGGGCCGATGTTGTTGGAGCTCAATGCGCGCCCGGGATTAGCGATTCAGGTAGCCAACCAGGTGGGCCTGACTCATCGGCTTGCCGCCGCGGCAAAGATTGCCGATTTAACCCATAGCCCAGTTGAAAAAATCAGTTTGGCACGTCAACAATTCTCCACACTAAGGGTGGCGACAGGCCAGCTGTCCATGGCTATTCTCTAGAGAACTTTGTATTTTCTACAACAGGTTTTGCCTATTTCGTCTCCCCAGGGCTTTATCCAACTCGATAACCAGCAACAGGGTCAGGGAGATTAACAATAAGCTGGCCCAGTGGGATAGTTGAACTGCTTGGCAGCCCAGTACCTGCTGCATAAAAGGCCAGTACATAACGCCAATATGAATTGCCTGGGCAGCCAGTATTGCCAGAATAAGATAGGGGTTGTGTCGCCATGGCTGAAGAAGCACTGAGGTGGTTTCTGATCTGCTGTTAAGGGCCTGGACATTTTCAAAGAACACCATTAGCAACAACAGGCTGTTGCGAGCGCTGGTTTCGGTCCAGCCAGCATCGAGTAGATAGGCAAAACAGGCAAAACTGAGACCACCAACAACCAGTGCAGAGATCAGCACCCGTCTAATCATCAGTGGGTTAAACAGGGTTTCATCCGGCGGCCGGGGTGGTTTTTGCATCTCGTCACCCTCACCGGGCTCTATGGCAAGACCAATATGCTGCACGCCGCTGGTGACCAGGTTTAACCACAGCAGTTGCACTGCAGTTAGCGGCATCGGGGTAGCGAATATTGATGCCAGTAAAAACAACACAATCTCTGCGGCACCGGTCGAAATCAGGAAGAAGACAACTTTGCGAATATTCTGGTAGGCGATGCGCCCCTCCCTGACACCGGCTACCACAGAGGCGAAGTTATCATCGGTCAGCAGCAGGTCAGAGGCTTCCCTGGCAATATCGGTTCCGCGCAGCCCCATGGCAACACCTACATGGCTGGCGTTGAGTGCGGGAGCATCATTGACGCCATCACCAGTAACGGCGACAAACTCACCCTGGCGGATAAGTGATTCCACAATGTCCAGTTTTTGCTCCGGTGTTACCCGCGCATAGATCAGGCCATTTGCGGTAAGCTGATCTAAGGCATTGTTATCCTTAGCTGAAGCCTCGGCCAGTTGGCTTCCGGTGATTAATTGGCTATCGCGACTATCCCTATCGCCAACCAATTTCAGTTGCCTGGCAATACTGATTGCCGTCAATGGGTGATCCCCGGTGAGCATGCATATTTTTATGCCGGCAGTCTGACATTCGGCGATTGCCCCAGCGGCCTCTGGTCTTAGGGGATCGGTCATTCCCACTAGACCGACCAGGCACAGGTCGCGAAGATTTTCCATATTAAACGGTCTGTCGCCAACCCAGGCTCCATCGGCAAAAGCCAGTATACGCACGCCCTGGTGGGCGAGTTTTTGAAGAATCCGATTGACGGTTTTATGCTCTAGTGGTCTGTCCTTATCCAGCCCAGCGATGCGATTGCACATGGGTAAGAGTTTCTCCACGGCACCTTTTACAAAGACGCTTTTTACATGCACTATTTTTCCACTGACTATATTTCCCTCTGTGTTTTTTGCCACCTGAAGAGTCGCTGCAAACCCAAGGTGCGGCTCATAGTGAATATGCTCAAGAGGGGTATAGGTGGCTAGGCTCTGCTTGCCGATAATATTACAGGCCATCGTTAGCAGGGCCCGGTCGACGCTGTCGCCGCTGTCACGCCATTCACTGCTGCACTGGGAATGAATGTTGGCTTCATTGCAGAGGCCGGCAATCAGGCATAGACGCCGAAGTCTCTGCAGGTTTTCTGCAGACTCTAATGTCGATAGGGGATGTTCAGAGATTGGACTGTAGTCATGGGCCTCAATCTGAAATCCAAGCCCATCAAAAAAGCACACCTGGTTGGCGGTGAGTCGATTGAGCGTCAGGGTGCCGGTTTTATCTGTCGCGATAAGGGTGCAGGAACCAAGGCTTTCAGTGGCCACCAGCTTGCGCACCACCACATGCTGTTTAGCCATACGCCGCATAGCGACAGATAGCACAATGGTCAGGGCAACATGCAGGCCTTCGGGGATGGCTGCAACGGCAAGGGCGGTGACCGTCATAAACACCAGGATAAGTTCAGTGCCGCGCAATAATTCAACCGCGGCAAGCAGGATAATGACCAGTAAAAGGACAAGGGTTAAGCGCTGGCTGAATTTTTTAATGCGCTGCAGCAGCGGTGGTTGCGCCAGCTTATGTCTGGATAGTTGACTGGCCAGTTTGCCAACTTCGCTATTGATGCCTGTGCTGACAACCAGTCCACGGCCGCGGCCACTGGTCACTAGGGTGCTGGCAAAAGCCTGGTTTTTTCGCTCTGCCACTACAGTTAAGGGATCGAGGATTGCCTCGGCATCTTTGTCCACCGGCAGTGATTCCCCTGTCAGCAGGGATTCGTCTATCTGTAAATCATCTGCATCCAGCAGCCGGATATCTGCGGGCACCCTTGTACCTGAGGTGAGAAGAATGCTGTCCCCGGGAACCAGTTGATCGGCCGGTATGCTCTGCAGGTGGTTGTCCCGGATCACCCGGGCTTGGGTTACCAGAAGCTTGTGCAGGGCCTCGGCGCTGCGTTGTGCATGGTATTCCTGAAGGGCGCCGATGGTAGCGTTGGCAACCAGAATAACAGCGATAAAAACAGCGTCGGCTAGATTGCCCACGAGCAGTGATATAAGCATGGCAAATATCAAAACATAGATAAATGGGCTGATGAACTGGCGAAGGAAAAACCGATAAAATGGACTGATCCTGGTGGCAGGCAGCACATTTTGGCCATAGAGTTCGAGCCTGTGCTGGGCTTCTGCGGTGGTTAGCCCGCTGCGCTGAGTGCCTAGCTGGCTCATAACGGCAGACTTTTCCAGACAGTGCCAGTTGCATTGATTATCCATATCAGATGCCTAAAAATTTATTTTTTTTAAAAATCCTGTTCAATTTAGCGGGTAGATTCACCTAACAGGCCCACATAGCAGATAGCTAGTAATAGGCCTTGGTAACATACTGGTTAAGCATCCGTTCGGTGTTGAAATAGGAGCCATTCAGGGCAATGGTATGACGCATAACCTCCAGGTAGCCGGCCTGATTCTGGTAATAGAGGGGCAGGATAACCTGCTCCAGTTTATCGTAGAGCGAGCTGGCCTCCTGAATTTTCTGAGCGGGAGAGGGGGGTAAATTCCCGGTGTTGCCTATTCCCCAGCCGGTCAGCCCCTCAATACAGCCCTCCAGCCACCAGCCGTCCATAGTGCTCAGAGAAGGTACGCCATTCAGAGCGGCCTTCATGCCACTGGTACCAGAGGCTTCCATTGGTGGCTGTGGCGTATTCAGCCATAGATCACAGCCGCTGGTCATCAGTTTTGCCAGGGCGATATCATAGTTATTCAGATAAACAATATTGATATGTTTATTGAGGCTGTTGGCTATTGAGACAATCTTTTGGATAAGTAGCTTGCCTTGATTGTCATTTGGATGTGCCTTTCCTGCATAGATAATCTGCAGGCGAACAAATTTCTCCCCGATAGCTTGAAGACGCTTGAGGTCGGTAAAAAAAAGATCCGGCCGCTTGTAGACTGTTGACCTGCGAGCAAAGCCAATGGTGAAGATGTCCTCCTCCATCTGTTTGCCAGAAGTTGTGCCATAGAGCTGGTTAATGTGATTTAAAAGAGCTTTTTTTGCCAGCTGATGGGCCTTCTGAATTGGTTCCACGGGAATATTTAACGCTCCCCGCAAACTAAGATTGTCGAGTTGCCATCCGCGGATATACTGATCAAATAATTGCTGCATCGGCTGACATGTCCAGGTTTCCGCATGCACGCCATTAGTAATCGAGTCGACACAGTAGCCAGCGTACATTTGCCGCGATAACTGGCTGTGTTTTTTTGCCACTCCGTTGATATAACGACTGTTGGCAAGGGCGAGGTAGGTCATATTCAGTTTGCGATCAAAACAAAAATTATCTTCACAGCCAGCCAGAGAATAGTCTGCTCCAAGAACCTCGTACACCATGTTCAGTGGGAACTGGTCATGTCCTGCGGGTACTGGCGTATGAGTGGTGAATACACAGAGGTTGCGAACAGTTTCAGGATCCTCTGTGCCGTGATTTTGGCGGCGCTTCTGCTGCAGTAATTCGAGAATCAATAAACTCGCATGCCCCTCATTGAGGTGATAGCGCTGTAGTCCGCTGTAACCCAGTGCAGCGAGCATTCGCACCCCACCTATGCCCAGTACAGCCTCCTGACAGAGTCGGTAGTGGCTGTCGCCGCCATACAGATAATAGGAGAGTGAACGATCGTAATCACTGTTCTCCTCAAGATCTGTATCGAGAAAGAAAATATCGACACTGTTTTGATTGCGGCTTTTTAATTGATATTTCCAGGCGCGGATAATCACTTTGCGCCCTTCGATATTGATTGCTATGCGCGGGCTGGCTTCCTGAAGATAGCTCTCTACCGTCCAGCTGTCGCTGTTCTCACTTTGCCAGCCATCCGAACTCAGCTGCTGTTGAAAATAGCCACGACGGGGGAGCAGCGAAATACCCACCATAGGCACTTGCATATCTGCTGCCGAGTGCAATGTGTCTCCCGCAAGTATCCCCAGCCCACCGGCATAGGTGGGCATGCTCGGTTGCAGGGCTATCTCCATGCTAAAGTAGGCAATACGGATATTTTCAATGACCAAGGTTTTTACCCAGATGACCCTGTGATTATTTTTCACCTAACAGGCTAGATAATTGAAATCAGCCTGATGTTGATGCTGGTCAACTTCCAGCAGGTTCCATCCAGGGCACAGCGGACTAAGGACTATTGGCTAAGAGTTTAAGGGCTTAGCGCAAGATTAAGAGAGGCGATTAGTTGTCGTGATGAGAAGGGCTTTTCAATATAGTCAATGGCGCCAAGCTTTATAGCTTCCACAGCTTCGCTGATACTGCCTGGACGAGCGCCAATAAAAATTGTCGGGGGTAATTTCTTGCACATTACTAACAATTTCTTGAAAAGTACAAGGCCAAGCATATCATCGAGCCTGGTTTCAATAATCAAGCAATCAGTTTTGAGAAATCTTTTTTTCTTGAGCAAGCTGCTGGCATCAGCATGTATATGGGTTTTGATATTTGTTAAAGATAAAAGATCAACGACTTTTTTTTGGGTCACTTTGTCGCTGGCAACTATGTCTATATAGGTATTAGCTTTGCGACTCTTTTGGTTGAGCAAAGATTTGGCGGTCAATTTTTTATCTATTTTTCCATTCATAAGTTGGGGTAATTTTGACACGAAGCCCAAGATACCAAAATAAGGATAACTACTTATTTTGTGTGAACCTGTTACCAAGTTTATCTTATCCCGATTAAAAGAAAAGTTGTAATCATTGTATACGTAGTCTCCGCAAAAAATTACGCAGACTCCCCCATTGTTGTATTTCTTTGCTTTGCTATTCTCTATAACCCGATTTTCTGGTGAGTAAGCTGAAAAGCGTTGTAGTTTCCGCTGATCATGAAAATCTAAATGGAGAATTTTTACAACTATTCAGCTATTTGTAAAGCTGTGGGAGGCGATATGGAACATCGTATTGGAGAGCGTCAAGAGTCCGACATCAGTGTCGAGCTGTATCTTTCAGGTATCAGAATAGGGATTTTCCCCATCAGTAATATAGGCGTCAGTGGTTTTGGTGTCAGCAATTGTCACGGCTGTCTTAGAGCTGATATGTTTTTACAGGCAATCGCCAATTGCGAGGATGAAATGGCGGATTATTCAGGTATGAGTGCGCTGGTTATATGGGCGGAAGATGATCGGGCGGGGCTTATGTGGGCGGGTAAAAGTAATTGTGAAGCGGATTATTTTAACAGGATTGGTGTTTATGCCACACAATTGGCGGACGATGTTTTCTGACCTATTTGGGCTATCACTAAATAACCATCACTAAACAACATTGGATTGTTAAGGGAGAACAGGCATGGAGCTAATACACAGTGGAATAAATATAAGTGCTATAAACAAGGTGTCTTGCAAGCAATGTCAGACTCGCAAGTCATGCCTTATGGCGGAGTTTGATGAAGGTGAAGCGAATAATGCTGAGTGTTTTGTTACCCATGAAAAGCCCATGGGAAAAGGGCAGCATTTATTTCTTCAGGGCGATAAATTTCAATCACTTTACCTGATTCGCTCAGGTTCTTTTAAATCCAGTATCACCGACGAAACTGGCGAGCGGCAGGTTACAGGATTCCATTTTTCAAATGATATTCTTGGTATTGATGGCATTGAGCCCGGCAGGCATATACGTGAGGTAGAGGCACTTGAGACCTCAAGTGTCTGTACATTGCCTTTTCAGTTATTTAAAGAGGTTTCCCTGCGCAGTAATAAAAGCCTTTATGAAAAATTAATCTGCAATGTTAGCAGCATGATGTTTAAGACGAGTCACCTGATGATGACTCTGACCAAGATGAAAGCTGAGCAGCGCCTGGCGAGTTTTTTGCTCGATATATCGCAGTCCATGTATGAGCGTCGTCAGTCTCCACATGAGTTTAAATTGCCTATGGCGCGCTATGATATTGCCAATTATCTCGGTCTGGCAGTAGAGACTGTGAGCCGCTTGTTTAAACGTCTGGAAGATCAAAAACTGATTGTTGCTCAGCGCCACCGCGTACATATTGTTGATATGGACGGGTTGCACCGTATTGCTGCTGGTGTATACCTTGACAGCAAAATGATATGCAGCGAGATAAATTATCGGCAGATTAGGTAGTATTTTATTGCGATGGTCTCAGTGATGCCTCCATGGCCATATGTATTAACTGGGCGAGGGTTTTGGCCTGCATTTTTTCCATGACTCGCGCCCGGTGAGTTTCCACTGTGCGCGGACTTATGGCCAGTTTATCGGCAATTACTTTCGTGATATGCCCTTCTATCATGTACTGCATAATTTGCTGTTCACGCCTGGTCAGGGTTTCGATACGGCGCTGTATTGAATGCATATGATTAAAGTTGCTGATGCTCTGGTCGTTGATTTCCAGGGCATGGTGGACGCAGTCAATAAATTCCTGGTCGCGAAATGGTTTTTGAAAAAACTCCAGTGCACCATTCTTCATGGCTTCCACGGCCATGGGAACATCACCATGGCCGGTGATAAATATTATCGGTAGATTTATTTTCCGGCGTTTTATTTCAGTCTGTAGTTCCAGTCCACTCATATTGGGCATACGCACATCCAGTATGATGCATCCCCGGGATTTCTGATTAATTGTTTCAAGAAATGATTTAGCTGAGCTATGGGATTCTGTTTGCAACCCGGTGGATTCCAGCAGCATACAGGTAGCATCTAAAACATCAGGGTCATCATCGACAATAAAAATGGTATTTTTACTTTCCATTGGGTCGTTTTCTTAGATTGGGCGTGGTTGGCAATGTAAAGAAAAATTCAGCGCCATCCGAGTATTCAGGGTTAATATCCATCACTCCGCCATGACTGGTAATAATTGAGTAGCTAATCGCCAGACCCATACCCATACCACTATCTTTTGTCGAGAAAAAAGTCTGGAAAATTTTATCCCTATGCTGCATATCAATTCCGCTGCCCCTGTCCCTGAGCGATACTTTGATAAAACCGCCAGAATCTTTTTCGCTAGTAATTGTGATCAACTTTTCGTCGGCAGGAACCTCAATCATCGCGTCACAGGCATTGCGAATTAAATTCAGCAACACCTGCTGGATCTGACTATAGACAATTTCAACCTGGGGCAGGGAATGTGAAAACACACATTCAAAGTTGATCGCCCTGCATTCATAATCTTCCTCAGCGAGTTCGATCGTGCTGTGAATAAGCTTGTTGATATCGGTGAGTTGATGGTGGAGTTCCTGCCTTTCCATCAACGCCCTGATATTGCGAATAATTTTTCCAGCCCGCTGTGCCTGTGAGTCAATGCGCAGCAGGGTATTACTCAGCTTATGTCGATCCAGTTCGCTATTGTTAAGCAAATTGTGGCAGCCCTGGGCATACATTGAGATTGCGCTTAACGGTTGGTTGAGTTCATGGGCAAGTCCGGCAGACATTTCGCTGGCGAGATGCAGCCGATCCATCTGTGTCAGGCGATCGCGGGCCTGCTTAACCTCTTCCTTACTTTTCTTTAAGCGCGCTTCGCTGAGTTTGCGCTCACTGATATCGCGCATAATGCCAGTGAAGCTAAATGTGCCACCAATAGTGAATTCGGTGACGGTCAGTTCGATAGGGATTTTCCTGCCGTCTTTATGTCTGGCACCCACTTCTCTGCTGATACCAGTAACGGTATCTGTGGACTGCAGGTGGTTTCTTATTTCCCGAGCGCAGTCGCTAATAACATTCATAGGAATCAGGCAGGTAATCCTCTTACCCAGCAACTCACTTGATTTGTAACCGAGAATGTCCTCGGTAGTTCTGTTGACATTGGTAATGATACCGCGGTTATTAGTGCTGATAATCGCCTCAATAGCATTATCCAGTACTGCCTGATTCCGAGCGGCGGTCTGCAGGTAAGAGTTTTCTTGCTTAACGGCGTCCTTAGGTATTGCTATACCGGTAGTAATAGAACCAATGGCCCTGCCGCTGGCATCGAGGCGCGGCACACTGTGCCAGGAGAATAGATATTGATCGCCGGATTTGCACAGGACGGGGAAGATAATCTGATCCGGAAGCTCTTTTTTGCCCGATAAAACTGCATCAAAAATACGTTTGATTTTTATCTGGAACAGGGGCGGAACACAGATATCTATCCAATTGAGGGATTGTAGTTCAGCCGGTTGGTACCCCAATAGTTCACAGGTAGAGCTACTGAAATGTTCAATATTTCCAGCAGCATCCAGTATAAGAGTAGCCGGCTTTGGCAAGTCCAAATAATTCATTTACTAAGTCATCCAGAGGTTCACTTTATTTCCATTCGTCAACCTAGCAGCCCGCAATGCAGACCAAACTACTACAGATTAAAGCTTATGTTTTCCCTTGTTGAGCCAGTAAATACCCAGCTATTGACAATGATCAAGTTAACTTCGGCAGCGTTGTTTAGATTGGGGGATGCTAGAAAATCGTCCCTCGATTGCACTGATAATTTACCGATGAATACCAGTAAATACAGCCTTGAAGTCAAACCCAAAATCCCCGATGAAATAGCGGGATTGCAGGCGCTGTCCGAGAATCTCTTGTACAGCTGGCAGGATTCAATACGCGAGCTTTTTGCTCTGTTGGATCGACCGCTGTGGCTTGCCTGTAAACAGAATCCGAAATTATTTTTGCGGCGCATTGATGAGCAGTTGTTAAATGCTGCAGCACAGGATGATGACTACCTGGAAAAATATAAACAGGTTTTACGCTGGTCACGGAATTACTGCCAGGCCGAGGGGGAGCAACAGAAGCTTTCACAGGATCTGCCAAATAAAACACTGGTCGCATACTTCTGTGCAGAGTATGGCTTTCATGAAAGCCTGCCGATCTACGCCGGTGGGCTGGGGATTCTTGCCGGTGACCACTGCAAGGCGGCCAGTGATGTTGGGCTCAATTTTGTCGCCGTCGGATTGCTCTATCACGAGGGTTACTTTACCCAGCTTATCGATGCTCGGGGACAGCAAATATTCCACTACCAGTTTCAGTCGTTTGTCGATTCACCAATTACCGAGTGGCGTGACGATCAGGGTAATTCGGTAATTGTCAGCGTTCCCGCTGCCAATGAAAATATCGCTGTAAAACTATGGAAGGTATCGGTTGGGCGTATACAGTTGGTTTTACTGGATGCGGATATTGACGAGAACAGCCCAGATGACCGCCTGATTACCCGCAAGCTCTACGGCGGTGATAGCAAGATGCGCTTACAGCAAGAGATGATATTGGGTATAGGTGGTGTACGGGCACTGGCTGCGCTGGGAATAGCGCCAACGGTTTGGCATATCAACGAGGGTCATGCGGCTTTTTCTCTGTTTGAGCGCATCCTCCAGTTGCGCACAACCGGCAAGCCACTAAATGCTGCCCTGGAAGAAATTGCCGGGGCCTCGGTCTTTACCATGCATACCCCGATTGCCGCCGGCCATGATCGTTTTGATCCCGGATTGATAAGTCATTATTTCAGCCACTACCTGCAAGAGCTGGAGATTGATATAAACCAGTTTATGGCCCTGGGCAAGTCAATCGATCATCAGCAGCAGTTCAATATGACGGCACTGGCCCTGCGTGGGTCGCGATTTCACAATGCCGTCAGCCGCATCCATGGCAGCGTCGCCTCGAAAATGGAGGAGTATTTGTGGCCGCAGGTTCCCGCTGATGAAAATCCTATTTCTTATATTACCAACGGTATTCATGTTGAGACATTTTTGCACAAGAAGTGGAGCGAATTGTTTGACCTGCGTCTTCCGGGTTGGCGTGAGAAGTTTGACAAGCCTGACTGCTGGCAAGCACTTGGTGGTATCGACAGCCAAACCTGGTGGTCAGTGCACCGCAAAATCAAAAAGTCACTGTTAGCGGAAATTATTTATCGTCTGCGTGCACAGCACCATCGCAATGGATTGAGTGAGGCGCTTATAGAGCGCAGTACTCGTTATCTCTGTCAGGCCGATGGAAGAATATTAGTGATCGGTTTTGCACGACGCTTTACCTCTTACAAGCGTGCAGGGCTGTTGTTTTTGGAAATGCAGCGCCTTGCCGAGTTGGTGAGTGACCCCCAGTGGCCGGTGATCTTTGTTTTCGCCGGCAAGGCACATCCCAGCGATGATGGCGGTAAGGAACTGATTAAAACGCTCTATGAAAAATCCCTGCAGCCGGAATTTATCGGTAGGATTATCCTGCTCGAAGGCTATGATATTTCCCTGGCCAGAATGTTGGTTTCCGGCTGTGATATCTGGTTAAACACCCCGCAGTATCCAATGGAGGCCTGTGGCACCTCTGGCCAAAAGGCCGGGGTGAACGGGGTGGTCAACCTGAGTATTCGCGATGGTTGGTGGGCCGAGGGCTACAATGGTAAAAATGGTTGGGCTGTAGCGCCCCACGACCCGGATTGCGATCCGGAATATCGCGATCGACAGGAGGCGATTGATATTCTGGATATTATTCAACACCAGATTATCCCCGTATGGCAGCAGCGCGATAAGGGCCAATATCCCCAGAAATGGATTGAGTTTTCCAAGGCTTCCATGGCATCGATTATTGCCAAATACAGCGCTCACCGCATGGTTCACGACTATATTGAGCAGGCCTACATACCTGCAGCAAAGCAGGGCAGCAGGCTTGCACAATCGGGACAGGCAGAACTTTTGGCAGACTGGAAACAGCGTGTACTGGACTGTTGGCCAGAAGTTAGTGCCAGGCGTATTGACCAGCCGCTGACCGAGATAAATCTTCGCCAATCAGTATCGCTGACGGTTAAGGTCAACCTGAATGGACTGGATGCAGCAGATATATTGGTCGAATGCCTGGTGGGAAAAATCGTCCAACAACAATTCTGCGCCGACAGCTCGATTAGATTGGCATTTCAAACTGTTGATCAGAATCAAGGAGACCAGAACCATCGAGACCAGAGCTTTGGCGACGCGATTTTTTCGGTGGACTGGACACCAACCGAGTGCGGCTTAAAAGAGTATCGCCTGCGCCTGTATCCCTATCACGAACTGCTCAGCCACCCCTTTGAACTCGGCTGTATGCTATGGCTATAATCAGCGGCTACTCTTTTTCACCTACTTCTTCTCAATAGTCACCACCTTGGTAACCCCATTTTCACCGGGAAAGTTATTAAACATTGCTGTAATCATATAGGGCATAACCGCGGCGATCTCTTTTTCCCGTCCGATACTTTGTACTCTCCCTTCAAATAACAGTTCTGGCTCTGGTGACTTCCGAGAAATATTTATATGCAGCTGTCGATTGTAAACAATATAACTGTATGCCTCAGGGGGCCAATCATTATAAAAGCCGTAGTAGAAAGGGTTGTGATAGTGGCCGTGATAAAAATGATAGCGCACGTAATTGCGCTGACTACTGCGAATCTGTGTCTGACCGTCGCTTACCGAGTAATCAATTTGCGCAACTAACTCGGCGGCCTGATCATCCTTGACCGGGACATAGCCAATACGACGAAGCTCGGCACTGATTAAATTTTTGTAATGACTAAATTCAAGGCTCTCTTCTTCGAATGCATTTATCGGTTCTATATGAATGGTTTCGCCCTTCGGTAAACGTCCCTCATGGAAGGTGACAACATCACTCTGCAGGCGCGATGCACAGCTGCCCAGCAACAGCGCAATAAGGCCAACGATAATTGATAATCTAAATATCTTTAACATAATTTTTCTCCATTAATTTTTCCCATAATCTTCCCTTGCTGTGAGCTCTTTCAAGCAACCTCAGGTGTCACTTTTAACGGTTGGCAAGAGAGCGTTTCAACCAGATCCAGGCAGCGACAGGCATAGGCATACTCATTGTCATACCAGGCGTAGAGCTTGAGCATATTGTCCTGTAATACTGTGGTGGCAAGAGCGTGAATAATTGCCGAGTGAGGATTGCCGACAATATCGCTGGAGACCAGTTGCTCGGTGCTGTATTGAATAATATTGTTCATCTCTCCGCCCGCTGCCTGCTCAAAGACAGTATTGATATCTTCCCTGGTGGCGCCATCCGCGAGTTCAGCGCTGAGATCAATAAGAGAACCGCTGGCCACTGGGACTCGCAGCGCCGATGCTGACAAGCGGCCTTTTAGTTGCGGTAATACTTCCAGAGTGCAGGCATCTGCACCGGAAGATGTGGGAACAATATTAACTGCTGCGGCCCGGCCGCGATGATATTTGCTGGCCGTGACATCGACCAGCTGTTGGCTGGCAGTATAGGCATGCACAGTCGTTGCAAATGCCCTGAGGATACCAAACTCATCACTGAGTACTTTTAATACAGGCGCCAGGCAGTTAGTCGTACATGAAGCATTGGAAATAATAAGATGCCGTTTGTTATCAAAGAGGTGCTGGTTGACGCCCATGACCAGGGTGATATCCGCATCGTTGGACGGTGCGGAGAGAATCACCTGACCGGCACCGGCGTCTATATGACGCATAGCTTTGTTATTGCGGCAGAATTGGCCGCTGCAATCAATAACAAAATCGATTTCATTGCGATCCCAGGGTAAATGATGGGCATCGGTTTCACTGTAGTGACTGAATAATTTTTCGTCGATGCACAGCTCATCATCGTTAATTGCAATAGGATAGTTGAGTGGCCCATAAACTGAATCGTATTTCAGTAGATAGAGTAGATTTTTCGTCGGCATGGGGTCGTTTACCGCGACTATATGCAGGTTTTTATAGGTGCCATTCAGGTAGCGACGCAATATAAGCCGCCCTATGCGACCAAGACCATTAATAGCAATTTTCTTCATGGTTAAACACTCTACAAACTTGGCTGGAACCTGGTTTATGAAATCAGTGAATCAGTTTTTTTAGCTTGATAGGGGTCAATTTGTAAGACTTTTACTGATCCCTAAGCACAGCGTCCATACTGCCTGTTCAAGACTAAAAAGTGATCGGCTATCGCTGGCAATAACTGCTGCCATTGAAACTGCCAGCGCCAGTTATTGCCGATAGTACCCGGGGTATTAATACGATGGCCCGAGCCAAGTTCGAGCATATCCTGAAGTGGAATCACCGCAAGTTGCGCCACCGAGGCGAGGGCAGCTTCAACCAGGGCGCCGGGTAAATCCCTATCGCTGCAGTCGAGATATACAGTGATTTTTTGCCGCTGCCAGTCAGGTAGGGATTGAAACCAGCTGAGACTGGTGTCGTTATCATGGGTGCCGGTATACACAACCGACTGGGGTTTGAGATTGTGCAGCAGGGAGGGGTTGTCAGAGTCCCCATCGAAAGCGAACTGTAATACTGCCATGCCTGGCAGGTCGAACTGATCGCGAAGTGCCATAATATTGGGTGTGATCAGGCCGAGATCTTCTGCGACCAGGGGTATATTTTTAAACACTTGGTGTAATCTGCGAAGCAACTCAGCTCCCGGTGCCTTTTGCCACTGTCCCTCTATTGCTGTGGCGCTTGTGGTGGGGATTTCCCAAGCGCTCTCCAGTCCCCTAAAGTGATCTATCCGCAGCAGATCGAAAAGATTTAAATGAACGCGCAGACGCTCAATCCACCATGCAAAATCATCTCGTTGAAGGGCCTCCCAGTTGTAGTGGGGATTGCCCCAGCGCTGCCCGGACGAGGAAAAATAATCCGGGGGGACGCCAGCAACAACTCTGGGTTGGCCATCCTCTGTGAGTTTAAAGTAGTTCCGGTTGGCCCAGACATCAGCACTGTCATAGGCGACAAAAAGCGGCATATCGCCAAATAGAAAAACCCCTTTGCCCTGGGCATAGTGGCGAATTGTTTGCCACTGGCGGAAAAATAAAAACTGGGCAAATTTAATCTCTAGAACCTCTTCGGCCAGGCGCTGTTGCGCATCGAAAATAGCTGCTTGATCGCGGTCGCGCAGGGCCCTGGGCCAAAGGTTCCAGGGCTGGTTTTGCTGTTCTTCACGCAGCGCCAGAAACAGCGAAAAATCATCCAGCCAGGCCTGGGACTGGCGGCAGAAACTGTCAAATTCAAAGCGCCAATTGTCCTCATCTGGTAGGCGATTGAAATATTTATAGGCGGATTTAATGGCCACCCTGTGCAGATTATCGCTGGGCCGTTTGTCTCTGTGTAGCGATAGTGCCTGTCGTTTTAAAAAACCTGTTTCTACCAGCCAATCCAAGCCAATTAATGCACTGTCGCCGGCCATTGAGGAGAGGCACAGATAGGGTGATAGATCGGCATGGGGCGGCCCCATCGGCAGCAGCTGCCAGACACTGATACCGGCAGAGGCAATCCAGTCAATAAAGCGCTGGGTCGAATCAAATCCAGCTCGCTTATTTGATCCAACCGCAGGTAGGGAAGTTATGGGAAGTAGCACGCCGCAACGGCGCTGCTGGAAGATATCGACAGAGTTATTCGATGTCTCAAATGGACTGGACACTTACTGGGCCTTGCGCATAACACCACCCAGTGCAGCTTGGTCAGAAAACTCTGTGGATGCTGTGTGGGTGAAAGGCCATTGTAAATAGTCCGGGCATGGAGTTTTTAGCAGCTGGTAAAGTCCACGGAGGTGCATTCGATAGAGTTTGTCGAAGGCGGCAATAGTCTCTGGTGGATTGTCGCCCCCGGGCCACCAAAACCAGTCAGAGCCCTCGCAGATTGCCAACTGTTGCTCTGCATTGGATCGTTCTTCGTCGCTTAATTTGCCAGTTTGTATCACTCGATCAAAGCAGTGTTTGGCCTGGATTAATATATCCCATGCACGGTTCTTATCGGCGCTGCCGATCCAGGTGGTCAGGTTGCCGTGTACCCAGCTTCCACTGCACAAATAGTCAAGCTGTCTGTGCTGGGTCTGCAAGCAATCGGAAAAGGTCGTCAGGTTTAGATATGGGTGATTGGCGAGGCGCCGATAGAGTTCGCGCAAAAAGAAGAAGCCGTTCTGGTGGTAGTGCTCCCAGGCGTTTTCGCCATCCATAATAATTGACACTACTGGATCCTGCTGGCCGGCGCAGCGCGTGGCAATATCTTCCAGACGCTGGATAAAATTTGCCACCGCATCATCACCATGCCACGAGGAGTAGGTAAATCCGATAAGGTCGGAAAGTTGGTCATCGCGGAAGAAGCAGCGCATATCCTGATCGCGAAAATGGTAGGCGCTATAGGTCTCGATCTCTGATTGTTGACTGTGAATATCCCGATCATAGTGAAGACTGTTGTGAAGGACAGCGCCGCCACTGGCGATCCAGCTAAATCCGCTGTTATTGAGCATGACCAGTGTCGCTTCACCAACCGCACCCTCGGCAGGCCAGCAGCCACTGGGTAGGTCATTAAAATGCTTGGCAAAAACCTCTTTGCCCCTATCGATATGCCACTGCAGGCGCTGCTCGCCCCCGGGGTATTCCCCCTCTTGGGGCATCGGCAGTTCTGGTGTTGCTTCCCGGGCGCTGTGCAGGTTTAGTAGTAGCGGTGCAATCGGATGGCCGTAGGGTGTCATGGAAAGCTCTATTGATTTGGCGCTGGCTAGAGCCCGGTAGCGGGGCACAATCTGGCTGATCTGCTCGCTAATAATTCGCACTAACTGGATACGCTCAAACATCGTATAGCGCCGTGCCTTATTGATCAGTGTCTGTGCCCGCGGATCGTCGCGGCGCACAGTTTCCCCCAGCCATGTGAGGTGAAACCAGACCAATAAATCAGTGAAGAACTCATCGCTGACATAATCCAGGTGTCCGGGATTGTCGAGAATATGCTGGCCAATATTTGTCAGTGCCACATACTGTTCGAAATGTTGGCCGCTGTTGAAATTGTGGTGACTGAGACATTCCTTAACCAGTTGATAGCGGTGCTGGGGATCAATATTGACAACCGGCTCTACCAGCGCCGCTAAAATGGGTTCCCGAGGTGGTTTGTTATCGACAAAATAGGCGTTGAATTGACGGTTATAATCATCGATTTGTTGCAGTAATAGCGGACTGAAATTTATCACCGCACGGCTGTTGGGCACCTGCTCCAAATGGGCCGCCATATCACTGTAGTCTTTAATCGCCCGCAGATAAGTCCAGGGTTCGCTGCTGCTTCCGCTGAGACTGTCGCGATACTGCGGCTGATGCATATGCCAGCAGAGCACCACATTAAGCGGGTTACCTCGGGGCATGGTGAAGCACCTGTCCCAACATATCTGCAGTCACCAACACCACACCGCCGGGGCTGATATAAAAGCGCCGGGCGTCCTCTTGGGCATTTTCACCGATAACCGTGTGATCCGGAATTATTGCGCCCTTATCGATTACCGCATTGTTGATTCTGCACTGTTTGCCAATGCTCACCTCTGGAAGTACCACCGAGATTTCTACTCTGCTGCCTTCATCGACAGTGACGTTATTGAAGAGCAGGGCATGCCTGACTTTAGCGCCTGAGATAATGCAGCCGCCGGAGACCATCGAATCTATGGCTAAACCGCGACGATTTGGCTCATCAAAGACAAATTTTGCCGGCGGTGTCTGCTCGCGACAGGTCCAGATAGGCCACTCTCGGTCATAGAGATTGAGTTCGGGGGTCACGCCGATCAATTCGAGATTGCTGCGCCAGTAGGCGTCTATCGTGCCCACATCCCGCCAATAGGCCTGCCGCTGTTGTGCTGTATCGCGAAACGCGTAGGCATAGGCAGGGTATTTATCAATGAGTGACGGGATAATATCCATACCAAAATCATGGCCCGATGTTGGGCGCTCGGCATCCGCAATCAGTTGATCGATAAGAAACTGGCTGTCGAAGATATAGATGCCCATGGAAATCAATGCGCGATCAGGCCTGCCGGGTATAGCGCTGGGCTGTTTGGGTTTCTCAACGAAACTCCTGACACGCCCATTGTTATCAACCGCCATCACCCCGAAAGCACTGGCCTGGTCTATGGGCATTTCAATACAGCCAATGGTCAGTTTGGCGCCCTGTTCCACATGCTTTGCCAGCATTGGCCCATAGTCCATTTTATAAATATGATCCCCGGCCAGAATCAGCACATAGCGGGGATTGTGATTGCGCAAAATATCAATATTCTGGTACACCGCATCTGCCGTGCCCAGATACCAACTGCTCTCAAGGCGCTGCTGGGCGGGCAGCAGTTCGATAAACTCACCGAAATCCCCATGTAAGAATCCCCAGCCACGCTGAATATGTCTGATAAGCGAGTGCGCCTTGTACTGGGTGAGTACGCCAATACGCCGAATACCTGAGTTGACGCAGTTGGACAGGGTAAAATCAATAATTCTGAATTGACCGCCAAAGGGCACTGCAGGCTTGGCCCGCCAGTGAGTCAGTTGATTGAGGCGCGAACCGCAGCCGCCGGCAAGAATTAACGCCAGGCTGTTCTTGGTCAGCCGACTGACAAAACGACTGCTGTTTGCCTGGCGGACTGTTTCAGGCAGCCAGTGCTTATCCACCACAATTTGATTCATTCTTTTACCTATTCTTTTACCGATTTTGTTGCCTGCTTTTAGTGACGCACTAACTGCAGCGAATAGAAAAAATTTGACCACCGACGAGGCTTTTGAATCTTGACCCCGATCAACACTGTCAGGGCTAATTTTTATAATTATTCACAACAGTTCGCAGCCGCGATCTCACTGACAGGAGTTAAAAGCATATGAACGTAAAAGAGATGATGACGAGTCAGGTATACACCTGCTCACCGAATACCCCATTAAATAATGTGGCCATGACAATGTGGAATAATGACTGCGGTGCAGTGCCCATTGTCGACGATCAACACAACCCCATTGCGATGATCACTGATCGCGATATAGCCATGGGTGCCGCCCTGCAAAAGAAACCGCTGTGGGAGTTAACCGCCGAGGATATAACCGATAGCAAGCAGCTGTATAAATGTGAGGCTGATGCTGATGTTGAGCAGGCGCTGGACATCATGCGTGAACACAGCGTGCGCAGACTTCCAGTGGTCAACAGTCATGGCAAGCTGGCGGGTATTGTCTCCTCTGGTGATATTATCGCCTGCTCGAACAGTGCCGATGATGCAGAGCTGCCGTTTGATCGCACCGAGGGAATGTTAAAGGCGGTCACTGGCCATCATGCACCCATGCCATTGACGGTCTGAGGTTCTGCTATTAGTGACTCTTCTGATACAGAGCCAGGCACTGCCAGTCGCGATTTGATCCCAGCGGTCTGCGGGCAGGTTACCGAGCCGGTGCAGCGTCTGTTGGAGATGCGCCATCACGATCCATTTAGTGTTTTGGGGCGTCACTGGATCGCTGATGATCAATGGCGAGTTCGTGTACTGTTGCCCAGTGCCAGCAGTGCATCGGTCGAAGACCCATCTATGCCAATGCAGCGGGTTGGCAATACTGATCTTTTCGAATGGGTCGGAAGTGAAGTGTTGTCCAAACACTACATGATTCGCTGGGTGGACTATGAGGGTAGCTCTCATTATTCCTGTGATCCCTACAGCTTTGCACCACAGTTGAGCGATCTTGATTTACATCTTTTTGCGGAGGGCCGCCATCAGCATATCTACCAAAAGCTCGGTGCCCACCTTCATAAAGTCGATCATATAAACGGCGTTTTATTTGCTGTCTGGGCGCCGGAGGCAGAGCGTGTCAGCGTGGTTGGTGATCACAATAACTGGAATGGTCGCAGTCATCCCATGCGCTGCTGCGGCAGTAGCGGGGTATGGGAATTGTTTATTCCCGGGCTCGGTGTGCAAGTACTCTATAAATACGAAATATCCCAGCGCGGCACCAGCAAACTCTCCCTAAAAGCCGATCCCTATGCGCGAAGTGCCCAGCTGCGACCGGAAAATGCATCTGTCGTCTGCGCTGAAAGTACTTTTAGCTGGGCTGATCATCTGTGGATGGAACAGCGCCGCCAGTGGAATTGGCAGTGCCAGCCAGTCTCTGTTTATGAATTTCATGCAGGCTCCTGGCGGCGCGACGAGAACGGAAGTTTCCTCAGCTGGAAAGCGCTCGCCGATCAACTGCTGCCGTACGTAAAGGATCTCGGCTTCACCCATATTGAGCTTATGCCTGTTGCCGAGCATCCCCTGGATGAATCCTGGGGCTACCAGTGTACCGGCTACTATTCTCCTACTAGTCGATTTGGTTCTGCGGATGATTTTCGCTACTTTATTGATTGCGCCCATGGTTACAAGATCGGTGTTCTGATCGACTGGGTAGCCGGGCATTTCCCAAAGGATGAGCATGGACTCGCACAGTTCGATGGCTCGTCGCTCTATGAACACTTCGATGCGCGCCTGGCAGAACATCCCGACTGGGGCACGCTGACATTTAATTTTGCCCGCAACGAAGTAAAGAATTTTTTACTTGCCAATGCCCTCTATTGGTTTAGGGAATTTCATATTGACGGTCTGCGCGTGGATGCAGTGGCCTCGATGATCTACTTGGATTACTCGCGCGGTGAAGATGAATGGCTGCCAAACCAATTTGGTGGCAATGAAAATCTCGACGCCATCGCCTTTCTTCGGCAGCTCAACGAAATTGTCCACGAACAGTTTCCCGGCGCTATGATGATTGCTGAGGAGTCCACCCAATGGCCGCAGGTCAGCCGGCCAACCTGGATTGGCGGTCTCGGATTTTCCATGAAATGGAATATGGGCTGGATGCATGACAGTCTTGAATATCTTGGTAAGGATCCGATTTATCGCCGTTACCATCACCAGCTTTTAACCTTTAGTGCCCTCTATGCCCACCATGAAAATTTTATGCTGGCGCTCTCCCACGACGAAGTTGTCCACGGTAAGAAATCCCTGCTCGAAAAAATGGCGGGTGACGACTGGCAGAAATTTGCCAACCTCAGATTGCTGTATGTCTTTTTATACACCTGGCCGGGGAAAAAATGCCTTTTTATGGGCTGCGAATTTGCCCAGCGACAGGAGTGGCGCTGTGACCAGTCGCTGGATTGGCAGCTGCTCTCTGAAGCAGGCTCGCACAGACATCGCGGTATCAGTCAATTAATTAAGGATCTCAACGATCTCTACCGGCACCATTCCGCGCTCTATCAGCACGACTTTGATGCCCATGGTTTTATGTGGATCGATTGCCATGACAGCCAGCAATCGATCCTTGCTTACAGGCGCAGAGCCGACGGCGAATCGGTTCTGGTTATTCTTAACTGTACGCCGGTGCCACGCCATCAGTATCAGATCGGCGTCCCAGAAAACGGAACTTACCGAGAACTGATCAATTCCGACTCTGAGTTTTACGCGGGCACTAATATGGGCAACAGTGGTCTGCTTGAAACCCAACCGGTCGCCTGTATGGGACAGCCGCACTCTCTGGTCATGCTTTTACCGCCCCTGGCGGCAATTGTACTGACCAGGGTGGGCGACTGAGTACAGTGAAGATTCTCTTTGCCTGCAGCGAGCTCTACCCACTGATTAAAACCGGAGGACTTGCTGATGTTGCCCACAACCTGCCTCTTGCCCTGCGCCATCTCGGACATCAGGTACGAATTGTTCTACCCGCCTACCGCAGTCTACTAAACCAGCTTGCCGACCTGAGAGCGGTAGTTGAGTTCAGTACGCGCATTGATGGCTATCGACTTAGCCTGTTAAAAACCAATCTTGAAGACAGTGCTATTCCAGTATATCTGGTCGATTGCCCGGAGCTTTTTGATCGCTCCGGAGGTCCCTATGGTGAAGACAGGGATCATGGCTGGCCGGATAATGCCAAACGCTTCGCACTGTTTTGTCGAATGGTAACCTTGATTGCCATGGATCACGCAGACCAGTCCTGGCAGCCGGATATAGTCCACTGTAATGACTGGCATACCGGGCTGGTACCGCTGTTGCTGGCGACCGCCAAACCGCGGCCGCGAACCCTGTTTACGATACATAACCTAGCCTATCAGGGTCTGTTCGAAGAAGAGCAATTTAAAGCCCTTAAACTACCTGAGGAGGTCAATGGCAAGCGGCTTTGGGACTATCGGGCAGTGGAGTTTTACGGCCAGATGTCTTTTATGAAAGCGGCTATTGTCTTCGCTGATGCTGTCAATACGGTGAGTGCAGGTTACGCAAAAGAGGTGTTAACCGAAAAGTTTGGCTGCGGCCTCGAGGGGCTTTTACAAAGTATTGGTCGGCGTTTTTCGGGTATTGCCAACGGTATTGATAACCGATTGTGGGATCCCGGCAACGATCAACTAATTGATACGGTGTATGGAACCAGCAGCCTGCATCGCAAGATTTTTAATAAGTTAGCCCTGCAGGAAGCGTTTTATCAGCCGCGCAATACTGATCGCCTGGTGCTTGGCGTAGTCTCACGCCTGACTCCGCAAAAAGGATTCGACCTGTTGCTGGAAGCACTGCCGCTTATTATGCAGTTGCCAGTGGATATTCTGGTACTGGGTAGCGGCGATCAAAAGTTGGAGAAAGCATTGAAACAGGCAGCGTTAAAGTATCCGTCGCGTATTGGGGTCAAGCTGGGTTATGACGAAAAAATCGCCCACCTTATTGTTGCTGGTGCAGATGCGCTGTTAATTCCCTCCCGCTACGAACCCTGCGGTCTAACCCAGATGTATGCGCAGCGTTACGGCACCATACCTGTCGCCCATGGCGTAGGCGGGCTGGCGGATACGATTATTGATATACCGCCATTTTCAGAGGATATTGCCGATGCCACTGGGGTGTTATTTTGGGAATTCAGTGCCAGCGCGCTGGTTGAAGCGCTGCAGCGGCTTGTGTTTGTCTACGGCAATACACTGTTGTGGCGTGACTTGCAGCGCGCCGGTATGCGGGAAGATTTTTCCTGGGAGGGAAGTGCCAGGGCCTATGCCCAGCTGTATAAATCACTGCTGGCTGATCGGCACTAGATCTTTTTTGTAAAAAGATCGAACCTCCGCCACAGTAATCTTTGGCGGAGGTTACAGAATCACCTGGAGATATAACTCAGGACTGGATATGGATAAGTTTTGGCTTTGATATTTCACGCTTGCCTAGGGTGATTGTCAAAACGCCGTCTTTACCCTTGGCGACTATTTTTTCAGGGTCTGCAGAGTCGGGAAGGCTAAAGCGTCGATGAAATGTTCCATGAGAGCATTCACTGCGATAGTAACCGTTTTGATCTTCGGTTTTCTCCGTTTGTCGTTCGCCCTTAATCGATAAAATGCCATCGTTCATACTGACCTCAATATCTTTGGTCCTGACCCCGGGAATATCCGCACTGATAACAAATTCATTTTTGTTTTCAACTATATCGACAGTCGGTATCCACTGACTGGTAATCACATTACTGTCCTCGTCGGGAAATATAGAATGCCTCTCGCCGAAGTTGCGAAACAAATGATTAAACTCGTCCTGAAATCGATTCATTATCTGGGCGGGTTCTCTTAATATTAAACTCATCTCAAATCTCCTTTTATGTATATACAGATGACAATTAATTTTTCAGCTACCTGTGGGGCTGTAAGTAAAATTATAAATAGCAGTCGCCGGTAAAAATTGATGGCCATCAACTAGCAGAGGTTAAATTGCCGGGCCTTTTATCAATTGCAGGCTTTTAATTTAGCGAATAATTTCATCGCGCAAAAAAATACAGCAAGTACTGCTAAAAGCCTTTCCCAAAAGGACAAATACGCAATTTCTATTCGCAGAGCCAGTGCTAGAATCTCAGCTAAATATTGATCAATACGCCAATGGAACTGGAGTTTAGAATATGTCGGTTTTCTCTCACCGCGAGTTTGATAATCATCAGCAGGTCGCTTTCTTTAACGACAAAAAAACTGGTCTAAAAGCCATTATTGCCGTCCATAATACCAATCTTGGCCCGGCGCTTGGCGGCTGTCGGATGTGGCCCTATGCCACCGACGAGGAGGCGCTGACCGATGTGCTGCGGCTCTCCAGGGGAATGACCTATAAGTCCGCCCTGGCCAAA